>Ga0209979_1000466_pt1 | contig 55371 bp, 48 predicted proteins | sample AnhtaG_FD_183114 | JGI IMG/M metagenome (GOLD analysis project Ga0209979, IMG submission 183114) | Deep subsurface microbial communities from Anholt, Denmark to uncover new lineages of life (NeLLi) - Anholt_01485 metaG (SPAdes) (version 2) | ecosystem: Environmental > Aquatic > Marine > Oceanic... | reverse complement strand
AGCCCAGGGTTTGGTAAGTCTGGCGGAGATTCAACGGCGGCGTCACTCGGTTTGACGAACCGCCGGATGCGGACCCGCACGTCCGGTGGTGTGAGAGGGAGGAGGGCAACCCTCCTCCCTACTCGCTGTGGGGAGCCAGGGAAGGCGTCTAGTAGACCCAGTTCATCCCGGCGCCCACGCTGAGCGGCGCGCTGCCGACCGGGGCGTTCGCCCCCAACCCGGCGAACAGGTCGAAGGTCAGGTTCGGCGTGAACCCGAACCGCACCCCGAGGTTACTGCCTTCGTTGAGCAGGGTCGGGGCGCCCGTCACGAGGCTGGTGTCCGCCATCAGCGCGACGGTATCCGTCAGGGACAGGGCCCCCCCCAGCCCGAGCGCGAAGCGCGTCGGCGGGATGAAGCCCGCCCCGATCGCCCCCGGGGCCACCAGGCCCGTCCCCCAGTTGGGGTAGGCCGTGAGTGTCAGCCGGTTGATCGGCGTGAAGCCCAGGGTCTTCTCGATCGGGACCCCCAACGTGAAGCCGAGGCTCGGGGCCCCGTTGGCGTTGACGTTGAGGGCGATCCCCGCGATCCCCGCCACCGACGCCAGCGAGCCCAGCTTTTCCTGCATGAGGCCCATCTTGCCGGCGAGGTCTAGACGGCCCTGCCATGGGGTGGTCGCGTAGGCCGCGATCCCGGTGTCCAGCTGGAACAGGTCACCCATGGCAGCCTGGTTCGAGAGGGCCAGGGCGTTCCCGCCGTAGCCGAAGCCCAGCCCCAGCCCCGCCGAGGGAGCCGGAACGCCTCCGCCCGGGGCGATCGCCGCCGGGGCCGCCGCGTTCAGCTGGAGGTTGAGCGACGTGACGGCCGAGCCCGCCGGCAGGATGTTCGCCTGCGGGACGATGAAGTAACGCGACGGCCCGACCACCGGGGTCGACATGGGGGTGACCACCTCTTGGGCCAGGCCGGGGAGCGCCCAGCCGACCACGCTCACTCCGAGGGCACAAGCAGCAACCAAGGCCTTGCTCGCCATCCACGGCCTCCTTTCGAAGCACTCGTTCGCTCTTCTTCGGCCCTGCGCGGACGCTAGCACAAGCGCCCTCGCGGGGACAACGCACAGTCTGACGTTCCTGGCCCCGTGACGAGACCGCCGCCCCGAGGGGCGGCGGTCGGGGGGAGCGGCCTCGACGCGGCTTGATATGGAAGGCTCGCCATGCGGGCTCGCACTCCCCCGCCCCCTGCCCCCGCCCCGAGGGGTGGGGGTTAGAGGAGGCCCGACCTCCTGTCGGGCATGCCTAGGATTTCAGGGTGGCGACGATCTGGTTCATCTTGAGGCCCAGGTGCAGCATCAGGCGGTTCTCGGAATCGTCGAGGTCGATCTGGGTGATGTCCCGGATCCGCTCCAGGCGGTACTTGAGGGTGTTGCGGTGGATGAAGAGGCGATCGGAGGTCTCGGTCAAGTTGCCGTTGCACTCGAGGAAGGCCGTGAGGGTCTTGACCAGCTCCTTGTCGGCCTGCTGATCGTACTCGAGGAGCCGCTGCAGGGCCTCGCAGAAGAATTCGTTGGGGTTCTGGCTCTGGGCGAACTGCAAGAGCATCCGGTAGATGCCCAGCTCGGAGAAGCTCGAGATGGCGTTGGGACCGTTGAGGGCCCGGCCGATCTTGACGGCGTGCTGGGCCTCGCGGTACGACCGCGGGATCGAAAGCAGGTCGCTGTAGAGCTGACCGATGCCGACCGACACCGTCCAGCCGGCGTTGCCCGCGGACATCTTCTGGCGGATGGTCTCGGCCAGGTGCTTGACCTTGTCGAGGGTCGGCTGGCCTTCTTTGATCGGGTACAGGATGGTCGCGCCCTGGGTCTGCGTGATGACGAGGGCCTGCCGGAAGGAGAGCAGGGAATTGAGAGAGCTCGCGAGCTTCTTGACCTCGTCGGGCAGGAGCTCTTCGTTGGGAACCTGGTCGAACTCGACGACCAGGGCCCAGTAGGCGCTCGAGAGCTGATACCCCAGGTAGGTGGCGCGGCGATGCAGGGCCTCGGGAGAGATGTTGCCATTGGAGAAGAGCAGATCGCGGAAGAAGTCCCGCCGCATCTTCTGCTCGTTTTCCGCGATCCCCCGCTGCTTGAGCAGCTCGATCGAGACGGCGTGGACCCCGGCGACCAGGAGCTCGGGAACGAGCGCCCCGGTCTGCCCGTCGAGGTCGAGGCAGGACAGGAAGCCCATCACCTCGCCCCCGATCACGATCGGGCAGAGGTGGCGGGCGTGGGACTGGCGATCGCCCGCCGGGATTGTCAACAGCCCCTTCTCGCCCCGCAGCTGGCGCAGCACGCCCGACTCGTCGAGCTCCTTGAGAATGGCGATGGGCGTGCCCGAGCTCGTGACGATGTCGTCGTAGGCGGTGCTCGAAAGCCCGGAGGGGATGATGTGGGCCAGCAGGTTGAATTGCCGGTCCTCGACGAGCACGGGGGCCTTGAGGGCCGTCGAGATACCCTTGATGATCGCCTCCAGCCCGGCTCCGTCGATCGCGAGCTGCGTCAACTGGTTGGAGATGGCGAGGGCGGCCGGGGCCATGGGTTCGGGGGCCGCGGGCCCTTGCTGCTCGCGGGTGGAAGCCGAATCCGGAACGTAGAAACTCACATGCATGCGTCTGGTCCCTCCTCGTTCGGGCCAAGATGGCGGGCTCGGACCGGGGCGTTGTAAACGATTGTAACAGCTTAACATAAGTTCACAGAGTTGCCAAGCGTTCTGGAGCGACCTCGCCAAGAACCGGCATGTCTTGGCTGTTTTGGCCCGGGGGTCTACGAGTCACTTGACAGGACCTCGCTCAAGTTATATCTATTGAGACAGTCAACCGCGCCCGTCCCGATGCGAGGGGAGGCCCCGATGCGCTTCGACAAGTTCACCCTGAAGGCCCAGGAAGCCCTGCAAGCGGCGCAGGCGATCGCCGAAACCAACCAGCAACAGCAGGTCGAGCCCGAGCACCTGCTTTCGGCCCTCCTCGATCAGGAAGAGGGGATCGTGGGACCCCTCTTGAGCAAGCTGGAGGTGTCCCCCCAGGCGCTGGCCGGTGTCGTCCGCGAGGAGATCGGTCGCCTGCCCGCGGTGCACGGGGCGGGTCAGAGCTACGTCTCGCCCGCGCTCAAGGCCGCGCTGGACCTGGCCTTCACCGAGGCGAGCCGCCTCAAGGACGAGTTCGTCTCGACCGAGCACCTCTTGCTCGCCATGGCCGATCCCCAGGCCAAGGGGCGCACCGCCGAGCTGTTGCGGGCGCGCGGGGTCACCCGCGATCGGCTGCTCGCGGCCCTCACGGCCGTGCGGGGCAGCCACCGGGTGACGGACGCCAACCCCGAGGCCAAGTACCAGGCCCTCCAGAAGTACGCCCGGGACCTGACGGAGGCGGCTCGCCGCGGCAAGCTGGACCCCGTGATCGGCCGCGACGAGGAGATCCGGCGGGTGATTCAGGTGCTCAGCCGCCGCACCAAGAACAATCCGGTGCTGATCGGGGAGCCTGGGGTAGGCAAGACGGCGATCGCCGAAGGCCTCGCTCAGCGCGTGGTCAACGGGGACGTGCCCGAGGGCCTCAAGGACAAGCGCGTGGTCGCCCTCGACATGGGGGCGCTCATCGCGGGGGCCAAGTACCGGGGCGAGTTCGAGGATCGGTTGAAGGCCGTCCTCAAGGAGATCACCGACTCCGAGGGGGCCATCATCCTCTTCATCGACGAGCTGCACACGATCGTGGGGGCGGGGGCCGCCGAGGGGGCGATGGACGCCGGCAACCTCCTGAAGCCAGCCCTGGCGCGCGGCGAGCTGCGCTGCGTCGGGGCGACCACCCTCGACGAGTACCGCAAGCACATCGAGAAGGACCCGGCCCTCGAGCGGCGCTTCCAGCCCATCTTCGTCGGCGAGCCTTCGGTCGCGGACACCATTTCCATCCTGCGTGGCCTCAAGGAGCGCTACGAGGTCCACCACGGGGTCAAGATCTCGGACTCCGCCCTGGTCGCGGCCGCCGTGCTCAGCCACCGCTACATCGCCGACCGCTTCCTGCCCGACAAGGCGATCGACCTCATCGACGAGTCCGCCAGCCGGCTGCGGATCGAGATCGACTCGATGCCGACCGAGCTCGACGAGCTCGAGCGGCGCCTCACCCAGCTCGAGATCGAGAAGACGGCCCTCAAGAAGGAGTCGGATGCCGTGTCGCTGGACCGGCTCTCGGCGATCGACCGGGAGCTCGCCGAGCTCGGCGAAGAGCGCACGGCCCTGCGCAGCCAGTGGCTGCAGGAAAAGGAGCTCATCAGCCGCATCTCGGGCGTCAAGGAGCGCATCGAGGCGGCCAAGGTCGAGCAGGCGCGGGCCGAGCGCGAAGGCGACCTGTCGCGGGCCGCCGAGCTGCGTTACGGGACCATGCACCTGCTCACCAAGGAACTGGAGACCGAGACCCAGCGACTGGCGGAGCTGCAGAAAGGCCACCAGCTCTTGAAGGAGGTGGTGGGCGAAGAGGACATCGCCGAGGTGGTGGCCAAGTGGACCGGAATCCCGGTCTCCCGACTGGTCGAGACCGAGGTGCAGAAGCTGCTCAAGATGGAGGAACGACTCGGTGCGCGGGTGATCGGCCAGAAGGACGCGATCGCGGCCGTTTCCAACGCCGTGCGGCGGGCCCGCGCCGGGATCCAGGATCCCAACCGCCCGATCGGCTCCTTCATCTTCCTGGGGCCCACCGGCGTCGGCAAGACCGAGCTCGCCCGGGCGCTCGCCGAGTTCCTGTTCGACGACGAAGAGGCCATGGTTCGCATCGACATGAGCGAGTACATGGAGAAGCACGCCGTGAGCCGGCTCGTGGGCGCGCCTCCGGGCTACGTCGGGTACGACGAGGGCGGCCAGCTCACCGAGGCGGTGCGGCGGCGTCCCTACTCGGTCATCCTGTTCGACGAGATCGAGAAGGCCCACCCCGACGTGTTCAACCTGCTCCTGCAGATTCTCGACGACGGGCGGTTGACGGACGGGCAGGGGCGGACCGTCGACTTCACGAACACGGTCGTGATCATGACCTCGAACATCGGCAGCCCGATCATCCAGGAGGTGGCGAACCTGGGCCGCGAGGTCGTGCGGCAGCGGGTCATGGACGAGCTGCGGGCCCACTTCCGACCGGAGTTCTTGAACCGGGTGGACGACATCATCCTGTTCGACTCGCTGACCATGGCCGAGATCCAGCAGATCGTCGACATCCAGCTCGATCGACTGCGGCAGCGGCTGGCCGAGCGGAAGATGACCCTCACCCTGACCCCGGCGGCCAAGGAGGTGCTGGCGCGGGAGGGGTTCGACCCGGTTTACGGGGCGCGGCCCTTGAAGCGAGCCATCCAGAACGCGATCCTGAACCCCCTGTCGCTGAAGCTCCTGGCCGGGGAGTTCCGGGACGGGGACCGGATCCGGCTCGACGCGGCGGACGGTTCGCTGCGCTTCGAACCCGAGGCGGCGGCCGTTTCCTAGAAGCCTTCCTCGGCGGCGGTCACCGTGCGGTCCGTGATTTGCCCGGCCTGGCGCCGGGCGGCGGCCGCTTCCCGGACCATCTTGGCCGTGTTCTGGAGGCGGTTCGCGACCTTGACGTTCTGCTGGCGGGCGACGACCACGGCGTGGCGGGCCGTCGGGGCGGCGATGGGGTTCGCGGCGCAGCCCGTCGCCAGAGCCCCCAGCATCATCAGCCCGATCCACTTCCTCATCGCTCCGCCCTCCTGCTCCTGATATCGGCTTCGAAGGCCGTGAATGGAGAGGGCGGCGGCACAGCGGGGATGTGCCCGTGGACCGTGCCGAGACGTGACCGCTCGGATGGACGACGCGTGGCGGAGGTCACGGGGCCCAGCCACCAGAAAAGACCCCGGGCCGAAGCCCGGGGTTCGCATGAGGTGGTGCGCGGCGTGCGCTCAGTGGTTCGCGCTATTCGCAGACCTTCTTGCCATGGTGATGGCCGATCAGGCCGCCCACCACGGCTCCCGACTTGCCGGCCAGCGCATAGCCCACGGCTCCGCCAATCACGGTGTCGCGGCCAGCTCGATTGGTACAGGTGAGGGTGTCCCGCCGGGGTGCCGGCGGCGCATTCTGGGGCTCGGCCTGAGCCTTGGCTTTCTCCTTGGCCTCATGGCGATCATACAGCCGCGCGGCCTCGTACCCGACGATCAACTTGCCCAACATACCGATCCCTCCTGACTTCTGAATGTCGGTTCTCTTTCCTATTCCTACGATGTCGGTAAAGGTCCGACCATGGATTCTTATGCTGTGGTTAAGACTTGGGAAAGGATGAGGCCTGTTGGGCGGTGGGGGGCGTTGGTCCTAGCTGCTGTCAAGCTAGGCGGACGCGAAAAATCCCCCGGGCGGAAGCCCGGGGGATCTCTTGACCAACCGTTACTTCCGGAAGCAGTCCCGGCAGTAGACTGGGCGATCGCCCGACGGCTTGAACGGCACCTGGGTCTCGACCCCGCACGACGAGCAGATCACCGTGTGGAGCTCGCGCGGACCGCCCGCCGGGCGGGCGCCGCGGGGCGCGCCCCCGTCCCCACGATCGGCCTTGCGGGCCGCGCGGCACGACGGGCAACGCCGAGGCTCGCTGGTGAAGCCCTTTTCGGCGTAGAACGCCTGCTCCTTGGCGGTGAACGGGAAGGTCGACCCGCAGTCCGCGCAGGTGAGCATCTTGTCGGTGTACATTCGACTAAACCTCTCTACAGAACAGATAACCAAAAACGCCGGGGAACCCTAGGTTTAGTCGATCGATCGTGAGCCACGGAGAATCCAAACCGCCAATCGGAACTAAACTCGTCACGAGTGTAGCACAAGGACTCCCCCTTGCCTACGGGCGAGGGACCCCAAACCCCCGCCCCGACCTCGTTTGCTAGGCCCTTTCACCGTCGAGCCGGTTGCGAGCGCGCCCGCAGGTTTCGCGCCGCAGCGTACTTGCCGTACGTGAGGCGCGAAACCGAGGACGTAAGCCGCAACAAGGCCGACGATGATAGGGGCTAGCTGCAGCGCGAGTAGCCGCAGCCGCGGCAGACGGCGCACCCTTCGCCGAATTCGAGGGAATGGCCGCACTCGGGGCACTCGGGGCTCTCCCCGTACACCTCGACGGCGTGCACCTGGTACCGGGCGTGCTCCTTGACGGGCAGCTCGACCACCTGGTGGACGGGCTGGTGGGCCGGCTGCAGCATCGGCTGGGAGGCGAGGATCGACCCCAGCTGCCGCGGGCTGTCCTTGATCACCTTGCCGATGGCGTCGGGAATGGACAGCACTTGCTTGGGCCCGAAGCCCGTGGGGTTGGCCCCGCGGATCCCGATCAGCTGGGCGGCGAGCTCGTCGACCGGCACGTTGTACTGCAGGGCGAGGCTGATGAGCCGCCCGATCGCTTCCGACAGGCTGTTGAGCGTGCCTCCCGAACGGCCGACGTTCGTCACGACCTCGCGGATGCCCTGCTCGTCGTAGTTGACGGTCGTGTAGAGCTTGCCGTCGCCCGTCATGGTCACCCGGGTGAAGCCGTATAGGTCCTCGGAGCGCACCCGCGCCCCGACCTTCGGCGCCGCCGGCCGCTCGACCGGCACGACCTCCTGCTTGACCTCAGCCTTGGGCTCGGCCTTGGGCGTGCTCAAGGGCTGGAACTGCCGGCTGTTGTTGCGGTAGATGGTGATGCCCTTGCAGTCGTTCTGCCAGGCGAGGGTGTAGGCCGCCTCGACGTCGTCCAGGGTCGCCGACTCGGAGAAGTTGATGGTCTTGCTGGTTGCCGAGTCGTTGTACCGCTGGAAGGCCGCCTGGATGAGCACGTGCTCGCTGGGCGTGATGTCGTGGGCCGTCGCGAAGACCTCGAGGGCCGACACGGGCAGGCTGAACGACTCGAGCCCGATCAGGGAGCCGTGGTTGGCCTCGATCGCCTCCATGAGCTCCGGCGAGTAGTAGCCGTGCCGCTTGGCGTGGTCGAGGAAGACCTTGTCCACGTCCACCATGTGGGTGTCGGCCTGCCACCGCTTGAACGCGAGGGCGAATACCGGCTCGCAGCCGCCCGAGGTATCGGCGATGATCGAGATGGTGCCCGTGGGCGCGATGGTCGTCGTCGTCGAGTTGCGGATGCCGTGGGCCTCGACCTCGCGAACCAGGGAAGCGTAGGGCGCGAGCGGGTGGCGGTGCGGGTGGGCGTCGCGCTCGAGGAACAACCGCTCGAAGAAGGCGTTGCTCTCGGCCTCGTGCCCGTTGCGGCCACTGAACGGCCCACGCTGCTTGGCGAGCTCGATCGAGGCGACCTTGCTCTCGAAGTCGATGAACGAGAAGAGCTCCTCGGCGACCCTGAAGGAGGCCTCGGTCCCGTAGCCCACGCCCAGCCGGAACAGCAGGCGGGCGAAGCCCATGACCCCCAACCCGATCTTGCGGGTGGCGTGGGTGACCTCCTTGATTTGCTCGATCGGGTAGTGGTTGGCGTCGATCACGTTGTCGAGCAGGTGAGTGGAGACGTGGACCGCCTCGCGCATCCGGGCGTAGTCGATCCGGGGTTGGCCGTCCTGCTCGACGACGAAGTTCTCGACGTTGATCGAGCCCAGGTTGCAGCTCTCGTAGGGGATGAGGGGCTGCTCGCCGCAGGGATTGGTCGACTCGTAGGAGCCCATCCAGGGCACCGGGCAGTAGCGGTTCATCCGGTCGATGAACACGACCCCGGGCTCGCCGGTGTTCCAGGCCCGCTGGATGATCTCGCGCCAGACCATGCGGGCCTCCAGGGTGCCCGCGACCTCGCCCGAGCGGGGGTTGACGAGGTGGTAGTGCCGGCCCTCCTGGAGGGCCTCCATGAAGCCGTCCGTGATGGCGACCGAGATGTTGAAGTTGGTGAGCTTGGTGAGGTCTTCCTTGTGGCGGATGAAGTCGAGGATGTCCGGATGGTCGACCCGCAGGATCCCCATGTTGGCCCCGCGCCGCATGCCTCCCTGCTTGATGCTCTCGGTGGCCGCGTTGTAGACGTCCATGAAGCTGACGGGCCCCGAGCTGACGCCCTTGGTCGACTGGACGAGGTCGTTCTTGGGCCGCAGCCGCGAGAAGGCGAAGCCCGTCCCGCCCCCCGTCTGGTGGATCAGGGCGGCGTGCTTGCAGGTCTCGAAGATGCCGGCGAGGTCATCGGGCACGGGCAGGACGAAGCAGGCGCTGAGCTGGCCCGTACGGGTCCCGGCATTGGCGAGCGTGGGCGAGTTGGGCAGAAAGTCGAGCCGGTTCATCAGCTGGTAGAAGCGCTCGGAGCTGGCCTCGACCTGGGCGGGGCTCGCCCCGTAGGTGGCATCGACCGCGGCGAGCGTCGCGGCGACCCGCCGGAACAGATCTTCCGGCGTTTCGCACACGACTCCCTTCTCATCCTTGCGCAGGTAGCGCTTTTCCAGGACGGTCACCGCGTTTTTGCTGAGCATGCAGGTCTCCTACAAGACAGGGGGGGAGGTGTCGACGATGAGAGGGAAAAATCGCGGGCCCGGTTATCCACAGTGTCCACACTGTCCACAGGGATCACACTACATCTAGTGCCTCGAGGGCCAGGATTGCATCCTACACCGCTAAAAGATCGGTGTCTAGCCTGCTCTCCGCGCGATTCTTGTCAAGGACTTCGGCCACCTCGATACAAAACGATGGGAAGTCTGACCGGTTGCTTAACGCGGTCACGGCGTTGAGTGGCCATCAAAGCAGGAAAGCGGTTTGTTGACATCGAGAACATAACGTGGCAAGCCCGGCGTCATGCCCTCCCGCTACCATGGCGTTCCGGGACGGACGGCACGAGATCGGGAGTCCGTCAAGGAGGTCGACACCGTGTTTGATCCTCGTTAATTCTCAATTAAACGGGTTGCCTTTGGTCTGGGGATGATTCATAATTTTTGTGAAGGTCTCCATGGGCGCGCGCCCCGCAGGCGTGCGCGCTTTCCCATGACCCCGATCCCGATCGGGGTTGGGCGGCGTTCCCCCACAACTCGAGAAGCGTTCAGAAGCCAAGCGAGAAGGACGGTTACCGCATGGTGAAATGGTTGGCCTCTTTGCTTCGTGCCTGGCGATCGCGCCGGGATCGGTCGGCGGCCCAGGATGGCGAGCCGACGTGGGTTCCTGACTCCCCCTCCGAGCTGATCATGGCCTGGCAACAGGCCCGCAATACCCAGTCCCTGGGTTTCATCCTCAACCAGGCCCGCCTCTCCAAGGGTCTCAGCCTGCTGCAGTTGCAGACAGGCACCGGCATCAACGCGACCTACCTGGTCAAGCTCGAGCACAACCTGGTCACGCAGCCCTCCATCTTCGTGCTGGTGCAGCTGGCCGAAGCCCTCGATCTGGAGCTGACCCAGGTGATCACCCGGCTGGATCCCCGCTGCTACAGCCAGGAGGATCTGCTCGCCCTCGAGCGCCGCTGGCGGCTCTGCCTGCTTGCCCAGCCCGGCAACCGCAACGGCATCCTCATGCTCGAGGCCATCTCGCTGCTGTGGGCCCAGGCCGAGGCCCGCGCCCCACGCTAGACGGTCACCCCCTACCGATCGCGACGCCCCGGGATCCGATCCCGGGGCGTCGCCGCGTTTCGGGGGCCGAACCCAACAAAGATTTCACATGGATTTGTCGGGCCATTTATCAAGCCCCCTACCGCTCCGGCCCATAAGCCTGCCAAGCGGGTAAGAAGGGACCAGATGGCACACTTCGTCTACCTGCTGGCCTGCGCCGATCGGTCCATCTACACCGGCTACACGACCGACCCCGAGCGCCGGGTCCACGAGCATCAGTCCGGAAAGGGAGCCAAGTACACCCGTTCACGGCGCCCGGTCCGGCTCCTGGCGTACCGGGAATGTCCCTCGAAGGGGGCGGCCTTGTCGCTGGAGCACCGGGTGCGCCATCTGAACGCCGCGCAGAAGCGCCGGCTGGCCCACGATCCAACCGCCCCATGGCCTGGGGAACAGGGCACAGACACGTAACACGCGACTCGCAAGCGGGGAGGAAGCAGGCATGACCATCGAGGTTTACAGGGGCAGCGGAAACACCCCGCACGTGCTGACGCAGGCCGAGCGCGACAAGATGAACACGCAGACGCTGGCGGCGACCGGGGGGACACCCAAGAAGGACGACCCGCCCAAGCCGACCGAGACCAAGACCGACGCCAAGCCTGCGGGCGACACGACCACCACCCCGACCAAAGGGGAATCGTCCGAGCTTGGTATCGACGTCAAGATGCAGATTGGCGGGGTCGAGACGTCGGCCCACTTCAAGAGCAACGACGACTTCATCAAGTTGCTGTCGGAGGAGGGGGCTCACGGCATCAACGTGACGGTCGAGAGCGTCACGCCCGGCAAGTCGCCCGTCAAGGCGGGCGGGGGCGCCCCGACCGAGACCGCCAAGCCCGAGGAGATACCTGCCGCCAAGACCGAGGACAAGACGGTCACCGTCAAGAAGGGCGACACCCTCGGCCACATCTTCAAGGCCGTGCTGGGCATCGGCCTCGGCGCCCTCAAGGCCAAGAATCCCCAGGCCTACGGCGCCATCTTCGACGCCTTCGTCAAGGCCAACCCCGACCTGTTCAAGGCCGGGGCCCACGGCAAACCTCGGGACGCCGAGGGCAACAAGATCTACCCCGGTGATCAGGTCCACTTCCCAGCGGCCCTGCAGGAGATGGTCAAGAAGGCCGAGGGTGGCGACGCCAAGGTCAAGGCCGGCGGGGTCGCCCCGACGCCCGGGGCTGATGCCCAGAAGACGATCGACCACTTCAAGGGGGCCTTGCAGGCCTTCACGGACGCCAACGACAAGGTGCGGGCCGCTCAGGCCGATCTGACCAAGGCTGCCTCGACCCAACCGCCCGACGTGAAGGCGGAAACGACCGCCATCCAGGCCCTGAGCGGCGCGGCCGCTCAGCTACAAAAGGCTAAGGACGGGCTCACGGGGGCGATCGCCGATCTCAAGCGCCTGCCAGCCGAACAACAGGCCCAGGTCAAGCCCTTGCTCGACAAGCTCGCCGGCCTGGTGCACGTCGACCCGGCCAAGCCGCAGGCCACCCCGCCCGCGGGCATCTCGCCCGATCAGCAGAAGATCAAGGACACCTTCTCGTCGGCGGCTCACGACCTCATCCGCTCGAACAACGCGGTCGTGGAGGCCTTCAACAAGGCCATGGCCAACCCGACCGACGAGGCGGCGAAGAAGGCCTATGCGGCCGCCATCGGCGACTTCAAGAACAAGGAGACGGCCTTCCTCGCGGCCGAAAAGGCCGTCGGCTCGAGCGGGCTCTCGGCCGAGCAGGTCAAGGACATCAAGCCCTTGCTCGACATCGCCCTGACTGCCAACGGCAGCGCCCCGGTCAAGGATCCGAGCTAACCTAACCCGATCGGTTCAAGACCCTGGCCATCCCCCGTCGATCCCCCGGATCGGCGGGGGATGGCCGCTCCGAAGAGGGCGCCGTCCGATCCTCGCTCGATTCGCAGCGTCAGCAGCTGGTTGGGGCTAGTTTCGCCTGCCGGGACCAGGACCCGTAGTCCGTGGGCTGAGGTCGCCGGCCGCCACTCGGCGGAGGCCCGTTCGGTCAACACCTCGATCCGCCGGCCGATGAAGCCGTCCTGCCAGGCGTTCTGGGTGGTGCGGGCGATCGCCTGCGCCTGCTCCATTCGTTCGCCCACGATCGCGCTCGGGATGCGGTCCGGGAGCCCTTCCGCGTGGGTGCCCGCGCGCACCGAGAAGGGAAAGAGGTGGACGCCGGCGAACCTGACCTCGGCGATCATGGCGAGGGTCTCGGCGAAGTCGGCCTCGGTCTCGCCGGGAAAGCCCACGATCACGTCGGTCGTGACGGCCACGTCGGGCCGGGTCGTCCGGATCCGCTCGACCAGGCTTCGATAACGATCGGCCGTGTAGCGGCGGCGCATGGCGTTCAGGATCCGGGTGCTGCCGCTCTGCAGGCAAAGGTGGACGTGCGGACAGACGCGCGGCTCGGCCATGAGGGCCACCAGGTCATCCGGGAAATCGAGGGGTTCGATGCTCGCGATCCGCCAGCGGGGCACCTCCGGAACCTCGGTCAGCAGGCGCTTCAAGAGAGTGGCCAGGCTCGCCCCGAAGGCCCGCCCATAGCCCCCGATGTGGGTGCCCGTGAGGACGATTTCCTGGTAGCCGAGGCGCGAGAGGGCGATCGCCCGCTCGACCAGCACCTCCATGGGGACCCCCTGCTCGGATCCCCGCACCATCGGTACGATGCAGAAGGAGCAGCGGTTGTTGCACCCTTCCGAAACCTTCAGGAAGGCCCGGGTGTGACCGGATTCTTCGGGGGTGACCGGCCGCCAGGCCGGGGATCGCTCGCCGAACCACGCCGCCACGGCCTCGGCGATGGCATGCTTCTCGGCATTGCGGGCGACCAGGCTGACCCCCGGCAGCGCCTCGAACCCGGCGGGATCGAGGTCGACGGCGCAGCCCGTCACGACGAGGCGCCCCGCGGGATTGGCCCGGTGGGCCCGGCGCACCAGCTGTCGGCTCTGGCGATGGGCCTCGTGGGTGACCGTGCAGGTGTTGATCACGCTGACGTCGGCCGGCTCGCCGAACGGCACGACGGCGCAGACCTCGGCGAGGCTGGCCACCAGCTGGGCCGTCTCGGCCTGGTTGGTGCGGCAGCCGAGCGTGGCGAAGGCGATCGTCGGGTGGGCGTGCATGCCTCCAGGCTAACACGCCACGGGGATCAGCCGGTGACGCCCTTGCCGAGGAGCTCGCGGGCAATCACGATCCGCTGGATCTGGTTGGTGCCCTCGACGATCTGCAGGACCTTGGCATCCCGCATCAGCCGCTCGACGGGGAAGTCCTTGAGGTAGCCATAGCCACCGAAGATCTGGACCGCGTCGGTGGTGACCTTCATGCAGGCGTCGGTGGCGAAGCGCTTGGCGATCGCCGCCTTGGCCGTGCTCGGCACCCCGCGGTCCATCAGGTCGGCGGCCTGGTAGACGAGCAGGCGCGAGGCTTCGACCTCGGCCGCCATGTCGGCCAGCATGAACTGGATGCCCTGGAAGCTCGCGATCGGCTTGCCGAACTGCTCGCGCTCCCGGGCGTAGCGCAGGGAGTGGTCGAGGGCGGCCTGGGCGATCCCGACGGCGGCGGCCGCGACCGAGATCCGCCCCCCGTCGAGGGCCGACATGGCCACCGTGAACCCGATCCCCTCCTGGTGGCCGAGGAGCTGGTCCTTGGGCACTCGGCAGTCCTGGAACACCAGCTCGCGGGTGGCCGAGGCCCCGAAGCCCATCTTCCGCTCCTTCTTGCCGAAGGAGAAGCCCGGGGTCCCCTTCTCGATGATGAGGGTGCTGATGCCCTTGGGGCCCGGACCGTCCGTCCGCACCATGACGGCGTAGAGATCGGCTTCGCCGCCCGAGGTCACGTAGATCTTGTTGCCCGTGACGACGTAGTGGTCGCCGTCCAGGATGGCTCGGGTCTGCAGGTTGGCGGCATCTGAGCCCGCGCTCGGCTCGGTGAGCGAGAAGGCGGCGAGTTTCTCGCCTCTCGCCAGGGGCGGAAGCCAGCGCTCCTTTTGCTCGGGGGTGCCGAACCGGTCGATCAGGGTCTGGACCATGAGGTGGACGGCCATGGCGGCCCCCGAGCCGGCGCAGCCCTTGGCGAGCTCTTCGAGGACGATCGCGGCCGAGAGGCGGCTCGCGGCCACCCCGCCGTAGGCTTCGGGGGTCAAGAGGCCGGTGAGGCCGAGTTCGGCCATGCGGCGGAAGTGCGGCCAGTGGAACTCTTCCTTCTCGTCGAGCTCGGCGGCCATGGGGGCGAGCTCTTTGGCCGCGAACTCGGAGACCATCGCCCGGAGCGCGTTCTGGTCGTCGGTCAAGGTGAAGTTCATGGCGCGTCCTTTCTAGACAATCCCCCGATCGCGCAACGACCGGATCTCCGTCGAGCCGAGCCCGGCGTCCGCGAGCACCTCGTCCGTATGCAGCCCCAAGCTGGGAGCCTCGCCTCGGTAACCCGCCTCCGGCCAGGGAAACAGGGGGCTCACCTGGCGGTGTTCCCGGTCGATCACGCCGCGCGCCCGGATCTGAGGGTGATCGAACGTCTCTTCCAGCGAGAGGACGGGCTCCAGGCAGACATCGTGACGGCTCGCCCATTCGGTCCATGCCGCGAGGGGCCGCGCGCCGAAGAAGTCCGAGAGCTCGTCGCGGAGCCGGTGCTGCGAGCGTTCCGACAGCCACTCGGGACGGTCGGCTGCCTGGCAGAAGGCTTGCCAGAATTTGTCCTCGAGGGCCCCCAGCGCGACGTAGCGGCCATCGGAGGTGGCGTAGCAGCCGTACCGCGCGATCGCCCCCGTCAACTCCGTTTCCCCGGCGCCCGGCGCCCGGCCGGTCTGGAAGGTTCGCGCAGCCTGAAAAGGCAGCCACGACAAGACGGCGTCGGTCATGGAGAGGTCGAGGAAGGCGCCCTGGCCCGAGCGCTCGCGGCCCAACAGGGCGGTCAGGATGGCGAACGCGGCCGACATGGCCCCCGCCATGTCGGCCACCTGGATGCCCGGGAGCACTGGAGCGGCGCCGGGGCCCGAGGAAAAGGTGGCGAGGGCCCCGGCGATCGCCAGGTAGTCGAGGTCATGCCCCGAGCGATCCCGGTAGGGGCCGGTCTGACCGTAGCCCGAGAGCGAGGCATAGACCAGCCTCCCGTTGATCGCCTTCAGGGTCGGGAAGTCGATCCCGAGCTTGGTCGCCACGCCGGGTCGGAACGATTCGAGCACCACGTCGACCTTCTGGACCAGCCGCCGGAAGACCTCGACCCCAGCCGCCTCCTTCAGGTTCAGCGTGAGGCTCTTCTTGTTGCGGTTGAGGGCCCGGAAGTAGAGGCCGACCCCGTCTTCCAGGGGCGGGATGGTGCGGATGTAGTCGCCGCCACTCGGATCCTCGATCTTGATGACCTCGGCTCCGTAGTCGGCGAGCAGCATCGAGCAGAAGGGACCCGGGAGCAGTCGCGACAGGTCGAGGACCCGGATCCCGGCGAGCGGCAGCATCTCGATCAGACGCGCACGAGGGTGCAGTCCCCCTGGCCGAGGCCGCCGCAGATGCTCGCGGCCCCGACTCCGCCCCCGCGGCGGGCCAGCTCGTTGACGAGGGCCATGACGATGCGGGCCCCGGAGGCTCCCACCGGGTGGCCGATGGCGATCGCCCCCCCGTTGACGTTCGTCCGCTCGCGGATGGCCGCGACCCGGGCCGCGTCTCCCTGGCCCAGCAGCTTGGTCGAGACGAGCGGCATGGCCGCGAAGGCCTCGTTGATCTCGATGAGCTTCAGGTCGTCGACCGTCAACTTGACCCGACCGAGGGCCTTCTCGATCGCCTTGGCCGGGATGGTCACGATGTCGCGGGGCTCGCCCGCCACCGAAGCGACCGTGAGGACGGTTGCGAGGACCTTGAGGCCCATGGCGTTCGCCTTTTCGCGGCTCATGAGGGCGATCGCCGTCGCCCCCGCGTCCAGTCCCGGAGCATTCCCGGCCGTCACCGTGGGGCTGCCGTAGACGGTGGGCAACTTCGCGAGGGCTTCCAGGGTCGTGTCGGGCTTGGGAAACTCGTCCTGGTCAAAGATGACAGGCCCCTTCTTGCTCGGCAGCTCGAGCGGGGCGACCTCTGAGGCGATCTTGCCGGCCTTGAGGGCCTCCTGATAGTTCATTTGGCTGCGGTAGGCCCAGGCATCCAGGTCCTCGCGACCGATGCCGTGGTCGAGGGCGATGAGCCCCGTGTCGACCGAAACGGGCTTGTGGCCGGGATACACCATCTGCAGCCCGTCCTGGATGGTGACGTGGCCCATGCGCGCGCCCCACCGGAGCTGGGGCACGACGTAGGGAACCCGGCTCAGGTTCTCGGCGCCGACGGCGAGGGCCACGTCGGCCTCGCCGAGGCGGATCGAGCGTGCAGCCATCTGGATGGCCGTCATCGAGCTGCAGCAGGCGCGGTCCAGGGTGAGGCTCACCGTCTGGTCGAGCAGACCGGCCTTGAGGAGGGCCTGGCGCGCGACGACCGGGGCGATGGGTCCCGTCTCGGCGGGCACGCAGGTGCCGAGGTAGACCTCGTCGACCCGATCGGCCGTGATGGCGGCCCGTTCAAGGACCTGGCGGATCACGTGGGCGGCCAGATCGACCCCGGGAACATCCCGCAGGGCCCCGCCGAACTTGCCGTACGGGGTGCGCACGGCGCTGACGATGACGACCTCTCTGGCCTCGGACACGATCCCTTCCTCCCTGGTCGGTCCCCATGGTTAGTGAGGACTCGCTAGCTAATGCGGTTTCATTGTACCCCACCGGCGGCCCGCTCTTTTCAGGGCCGAAGTTTTCGTGCGAAGATGGGGGGTCCCGCGCCAGGCCTGCCTTTCCCGGGACGGACCAGACTCCGATCAAGGTAGGGTGCTATGAAGGTTCTCGCGGCGATCGATTGCGGATCCAACTCCTTCCACCTCCTGGTCGTGCGGGTCGACGAGACCCGCGGCACCTGGGAGACGGTGGCCAAGGACAAGGAGATGGTCCGGCTCGCGGCCGATCTGCAAGACGGCATGCTGTCGGAGGCGGCGCAGGAGAGGGGCATCCAGGCTCTCAAGCGGTTCCGCCAGATGGCGAAATCCCTGGGGGCCGAGCGCTTGCTCGCCACCGCGACCAGCGCCGTACGCGAGGCCCACAACGGGGCCGAGTTCATCGCGCGGGCCGAGCGCGAGGCCGGGGTCACGGTCGAGGTGATCTCCGGCAACGAAGAGGCTCGCCTCATCTACCTCGGGGTGACGAGCGCCCTGCACTACGGCGGCCGCAAGGCGGCCATCATCGACATCGGAGGCGGCAGCACCGAGCTCGTGATCGGCTCGGCGGCCGAACCCCTCTTCACCCGCAGCCTCAAGATCGGCGCCGTCCGGCTGCACGAGCAGTACCTGCAGGGCGAGACCATTGATCCTGAGGCCTATTACCGGCTGGTGGCCCACGTGAAGGGGACCCTGCACCAGATCGTCCCCAGCATGCGCGAGATCGGCTACGACTTCGCGATCGCCACCTCGGGCACCGCCCTCACCCTGGCCGAGATCGACGCCCACGCCAGCGGACTGCCCGCCCAGAAGAGCATGAACGGCTACGTCCTGACCCGCGAGCGCCTCCACGCCCTCGAGCACCGCCTGCGGACCATGAGCCTCAAGGAGCGGCAGCGGGTGCCGGGCCTGCCGCCGCGGCGGGCGGACATCATCGTGGCGGGTGCGGGCATTCTTTCAACCATCATGGACGAGCTGGAGCTGCCCGAGTTGACCGTCTGCGACCGGGCCCTGCGGGAGGGGATCGTGCTGGACGCTCTGTATCGCGAGGGCCTGATCGAGGATGCCGGGCACATTCATCACCACGTCCGCGGGCGAACCGTGCGGGCGATCGGCGAGCGCTACGACTACGACCGGGTCCATGGTGAGCACGTCTCCCAGCTGGCCCTCTCGATCTTCGACCAGACCCAGGGGCTGCACAAGCTCGGCCGGACCTTCCGGGACGTGCTCGAGGGCGCGGCGGTCCTGCACGACGTCGGCTTCCACATTAACCACTCGTCGCACCACAAGCACTCGTACTACCTGATCCGGCACGCCGAGCTCCTGGGGTTCCACGAGCCGGAGATCGAGCTGATGGCGAACGTCGCGCGCTACCACCGCAAGTCGTTGCCCAAGGACAAGCACCTCAACTACCGGGCGCTCTCTCCGGTCCACCGGGACGCGGCCAACAAGCTGATCGCCATCCTGCGGATCGCGGACGCCCTCGACCATGCCTGCGAGCAGCGGGTCAAGGGCGTGTCGATCCGGCTGGAGCCGCAGGAGACGGTGTTCTTCCTGCAGGCGGACGGAGATTGCGAGGTCGAGATCTGGGGAGCGCTCGACAAAGCCGACGCCTGGACGAAGTTCCTCGGCACCCTGGTTCGCTTCGTGCCCGTTCCTGTCGTGCAGGGCAGTACCGGGCCCTTGTCCCTGTCGCGTTGAACCCAAAGGCTTCCAATTCCCTCATGCGATAGCAGGGGGGATACAGGGGGGTCATCCTTGAAACCACCAGAGCAGGGGGGACCCTGATTGCCGGTTGCGCGACTGGCCGCCAGAGGATGCCCCCCTAGCCCCCCCTGTTTCACAGGAGGGGAAGTTGGAAGCCTATTGCGGGTGCTTCAGGTTATAGAACAGCGCGTTGAGCTGGGTCTGGGAGTCGGCCTGCTTCCTGGGATCCGAGAGGTCCTTGATCAGGTCGCTGATCTGCCCGATCTGGCCGGCCGCGTGGTTGAGCTGGACGACGTTGAGATCCTTGGGCCGGACGTAGCGCTCGAGCCGCGATTGGGCCTGGTCGAGCATGCCCAGCTGCTGATCGATGAGGCCCAGCCGGGCCACGGCCTCGGCCTGCTTGGCCGGATTGGCCAGGTCGCGCTGGGTGTCGTTCGCCAGTTGCAACAGGTCGGCCTTGCGCTGCGCGAAGTTCTGGACGGCGAGCGCCTGGTTCTTCACGACCGGATCGCTCGTGCCCATCGGATCGTCCGGGTTCGCCAGGGCCGGGTTCGACAGCACGTTGGAAAGCACGACCATGTGCGAGGCCGCTTCGGCCGACTTCTTCGGATCGGACAGGTCCTTGACCAGGCCGTTCATCTGCTCGATCGTGGCTGCCGCCGTCCGGGCCTGCTCGGGAGGGAGGTCCGCGGGCCGGCGGTAATCCTCGAGCCGCTGGCCGATGTCCCCGAGAGACTTCAGCTGCATCTGCAGCAAGGCCATGCGGGCCTCGGCCTCGGGGCGCTTGGCCGGATTCTTCATGTCCCCGACCAGCTGGTTCGCCTGGTCGAGCAGGTCGGCCTGCCGTTGGGCCACGTTCTGCACGGCAACCTCTTGATTCTTGATCACCGGGTCGTTGGTGAACCCGGCGGCGTGCGGATCGTAGAGGTCCGGAGCGTGCAGCAGGCTCCCGAGACCGGCCTGGGTGGCCTTGGCCTCGCCCATCTTCCTGGGATCCGACAGGGCGGGCGCGAGGTCGTTGAGCTTGGCCAGCATGTCGGCCGTCTTCTGGGCCTGCTCCGGGGTGAGGTCGGCTGGCCGCTTGTACTGGGTGATCACGCGGTTGAGATCGTTCAGGCTGCTCATCTGCTGGTTCAGAAGGTGCAGCCGCGCATTGGCCTCCTCGGCCTTCGCCGGGTCGCCCAGGTCGCCGATCAGGTTGTTGGCCTGGCCGACCAGGTCCTGGAAGCGCTGGGCGACGTTCTGCGCGGCGACGGCCTGGTTGGTGATGACCGGGTCGCGGGTCAGCATGGGAGCCGAGGGGTCATAGAGCTTGGGGTTGTCGAGCAGCTCCTTGAGCGCGACCAGCTGGCCCTTCGCCCCGGCCGCCTTGTTGGGATCCGAGACGTCCTTAATCAGGTCGTTGAGCTTGCCGATCATCTCGGCGCTGGCGTTCGCCTCGGCGGGGCTGAGATCCGGCTTGCGCTGGTACTGCTCCAGGGTCTTCTTGATCTGGCCGACTTCCGCGATCTGCTGGTCGAGCAACTGCTCGCGGGCATAGGCCTCGGCCGCCTTGCTCGGGTCAGCCTTGTCGGCCTGGAGCTTGGCCTTCTCGGCCTCGAGGTCATTGATCCGGGTCGCGGCATTCTGCAAGGCGATCGACTGGTTGGTCAGGGTCGGGTCATTGGTCTTGCCAGGGTGCTGGGGGTCGATCAGCTGGGGGTTGCTCATCAGGCCGAACAGCTTGGTCGCCTGCCCTTCGGCCTCGGCCCGCTGGTCGGGGGTGCCGGAGGCGATCGCCTTCACCTGGTCGTTCGCCTGGGCGAGCATCTCCTGCGAGGCCTTGGCCTGGTCGGGCGTGAGGTTCTCGGGCAGGTTGTAGGAGTTCGCCTGGTCGGCAATCCCCTGCAGGGCGCTGATCCGGCCGTCGAGGTCGTTCATCTTGGCGAGGGCCGCGTCGCGCTTCCTGGGGTCGGCCAGATCGGGGATCAGGGCGTTCTTCTGGGCGATCATCTCGGCGGCATACTGCTGGGCGTTGTTCTGCAGGGTCGCCTGGTTGCGCAAGACCGGGTTCTTCTGGACGTTGGGGTCTTCGGGATCCAGCGCCGGGGCGTGATAGGTGTTGCGCAGCTGCTCGACCTGGCCCACTTCGCCGCGGAGGGTACCGATCTGCTCGTCGATCAACTGCATGCGGGCCTGGGCCTCGGGGGCCTTGCGGGGATCGCCCAGGTCGGCGACCAGGCCGTTGCGGGCCTCCATGAGGTCCCCGATCCGCGCGCGAAGGTTGTCCTCGTAGACGTTGACGTTGCCTTGGAAGACGTCGTGCCGCTCGGGGGCCGTGAAGGCGTGCACCAGGTTCGCGAAATCGGCCTCGTGCATCCCGCCCTGACCCGCGAACTGGTCGTAGATGTGGCTCCACTGGTCAGAGAGCTGCTTCTTGGCCTGGGGATCGGTGACGGCCGCGGTTTCGCTCGCGATCAGCTGATCCTTGCTGACGACGCCCGTGTGCCCGGTGTCGACCCGGTCGAAGGCCTGCTGGATCTGCTGCTCGTTGGGGGAAAGGAGCCGAGGCTTCTTGGCCCCAGTGTTGCCCGCCCCGCCGCTCGTTTTCGTTACGTCACCCATGCGTCTGCTCCTTCAACTCGAGGTCAACGGTGTGTGATTCGATTATCATCGGTGTGTTAAACGCACTTTCGCAAGGACTCGTTTGGGGTTTGTTAGGTCTCTGTTAAATGGTGACGTGAGCGCCGGGCAGCAGGCAAACGCCACGTCTTCCCGGCGAACGCCGGGATCCAGGAGCGGTCAGTATCGCGCCCCCCCCACTGGCCTCTCCGGATTCCTTTACGCACCTTCGTCGCTGGAAGGCAGGAAGTCGGTTCCACCGGTTTTTCCCTTCGTGCCTGTCACCCGCTTGAGGATCAAGAAGAGCTGGGACAGGCGTTCGCGGGCCGAGTCCAGATGCCGCTCCAGCTCGGCCCGTTCGTCGAGCAGGTCCTGGCTGTTGGGGTTGCCCTTCACCCCGAGGGAGATCGCCTTGATCTGGGCCTGCAACTGTTCGACGAGCTCGGTCTGGAAGCTACGCTCGTCCGTCACGATCCGGTACACGAAGCGCGGGTCCTGGAACTCGGGCATGCTGGTGGGGGCCTTCATGTAGGCGATGATGAAGCCCATGCGCTTCTTGGACTCGGCCAGCTTCTCCTCGGCCGTGAGCGCCTTTGGTTCCAGGGGCAGGGTCTGCTTGGAAGCGACGGGTCCGGTCTTGGCCGAGGACTTGCCCTTGGTTGGTTCGGGCGGAGGCGGCACCTTGGGAGGCCCTCCGAAGAACCGGCGGAGGCTGTCCATCAGCTGGTTGGCGAAATCGGGCGTGTCGCTCACAAGGGGCCTACTGGATTCGAGCCTGAACCACGGGCCCTCCCCTTATACCCTCCCGACTCACAGGACTAGCCCTTGGTGTAGTCGTAGAAGCCGCGCCCGGTCTTCCTCCCCAAGTGTCCGGCCTCGACGAGCTTGACCAGGTTCTGGGGCGGGCGGAAGCGATCGCCGAAGGCCTCGACCATGCCCTTGGACGCGTGGTAGAGCACGTCGAGCCCGACGTAGTCGGCCAGCTCGAAGGGGCCCATCGGGTAGTTGAGGCCGAGCTTGATGCCCTTGTCGATGTCTTCCTTGGTGGCGATGCCCTCTTCGGCGATCCGGAAGCACTCCAAGAGGTGAGCGGACAGCGCCCGGCTGGTGATGAAGCCCTGGGAATCCTTGCAAACCACCGTCTCCTTGCCCATGCGGCGGCTGAGATCCAGCGTCGTGGCGAGGGTCTCGGGCGTGGTTTGGGCCGCCGTGATGACCTCGATCAGCTTCATGACCGGAGGCGGGTTGAAGAAGTGCATCCCGATCACCTGGCCCGGCCGGCGGGTCGCTGCCGCGAGGTGGGTCACGGAGAGCTGGCTGGTGTTGGTGGCGAGGATGGCATGGGCAGGGGCCAAGGTGTCGAGAGCGGCGAACAGCTCGATCTTGAGGGCGAGGTCTTCGGGGACCGCTTCGATGACCACGTCGGCCGCGCTGGCGGCCGCTTTCAGCTCCTCGTGGGTCGCGATCCGCTCGCGGGCGGCCTTGGCTCCCTCTTCGTTCAGGTGCCCGGCCTTGATGAGGCGGGCGAGGCTCTTGTCGATGCCTTGCAGCGTGGCGAAGAGGCGATCGCTCGAGAGGTCCTGCAAGTCGACATGAAACCCGGCCGTGGCGGCCACCTGCGCGATGCCGGAGCCCATGGCCCCGGCCCCGATGACGGCAATGCGTGCGATGTCCATGGCTCCTCCGAAGGTGCGACGGGAAAGAGCTAACAAGGTAGAGGGCGCTCGGCAAAACCGCAAGGGCCCGCTTGACACTCATTGGCCAGCGCTCGACCATGGAGCTCTCCGTTGTTCGCTCTTGAGGGTGGCTCATCGTGACGCTGCAAACCCTGTCGAGCCTCGCCCTGGTCTTTGCCTTAGGCCTGCGGCACGGCCTCGATCCGGACCACATCTCGGCCATCGACGGCATGACCTTTCGTTCGGCTGGGCGCGGCTCCCGCCTCGCCCCCTGGATTGGCTCGCTGTTCGCCGCGGGCCACGGTGGCGTCGTCACGCTGGTCGGCGTCCTCGTGAGCGTCTACAGCCGCCGGTTGCCGATCCCGGATGCCTGGATCGGGCAGGCGGAGCGTCTGCCCATCGTGCTGCTCCTGGTGGTCGGGTTTCTCAACTGGCGGGAGCTGCGGCGGCCGGGGCCATTTCGGCTGACCGGTTGGAAGGCCCGGTGGCTACCTGGCTGGCTGCGGGAAGGCAGCGGGCCAGTATCGGTCGTCCTGGTCGGGATCCTGTTCGCGCTGGCCTTCGACACGGTGACCCAGGCAACGGCCTGGGGCATGGCGGCGGCCACCGGGGGCGGAATACTCGCGGCGCTGGTGGTGGGCGTGGTGTTCACGCTGGGGATGGCCACGACAGATTCGATCGATAGCCGCTTGGTGGCGGGATTGCTCGCGACCAGGCATGCCGAAGCTCGGGAACGGTTGCAGCGGGCCGTCGGATCCTTCGTCGTGGCCCTGTCGTTCGGAGTCGCGTTCTACGAGTTGCTCGTCTGGTGGCGCCCGGCCTGGGAACCGTCCGGGCCCGTAATGACGGTCGGTGGGGCGCTCTGCGTGGCTGCCATGGGGGTGGTGGCGCTAAAACAGCAGTTTCTTGCGCCGCATGCTGATGCTTTGCAGCAGACCGATCGCCGTTAGATTGGTCATGAGGGCGGTCCCGCCGTAGCTCATGAGGGGCAAGGGAATGCCGACGACCGGCATCAGCCCGGTCGCCATCCCGATGTTCACGAACACGTGGAACAAGAGCATGGCCACGACCCCGATGGCCAAGAGCGAGCCGAACTTGTCCTTGGCCCGATCGGCGACCAGGAGCCCGCGGAAGATCACCAAAAAAAACAGCAGGACCAGGACGGTCGCCGCGATGAAGCCCAGCTCCTCACCGACCACCGAGAAGATGAAGTCGGTGTGCTGCTCCGGGATGAAGCGCAACTGGGTCTGAGTCCCGTGGTACAGCCCCTTGCCAAGGATCCCCCCGGATCCGATGGCAATCTTCGACTGGATGACGTGGTAGCCCGAGCCCAGCGGATCGGCCTCCGGGCTGATGAAGGTCCGGATCCGGTTCTTCTGGTACTCCTTGAGCACCTTCCAGGCGAGCGGTATCGCCGCGCCCGAAGCCAGGTTCGTCAGCCACAGCGCCAGCGGCACGCCCCAGTGCTGCTTGCGATTCAGGAACAGCCAGACGGCAAGCCCGATCAGATAGACGGCCCAAGCGGCCAGGGCCAGCTTGTGCATGGTCGGGTCGTCTGACAGCACGAAGGGTAGGCACAGCGCCAGGCTGAAGACTGGCGAGAGCATGCGCACGATCGTCCCGGCCGCGAGGCCGGCCCAGTACAGCATGGCGAGCGTGATGGCCCCGAAGACCAGGCTGGTCCCCAGGTCTGGCTGTTTGAAGATCAGCAGGGCCGGGAAGCCCACGACCGCGAGGCTCTGGACCAGCCCTTCCGGCGAGTGGACGTTCTTTTCAGAGAGCACCTTCGCCAGGATGATGATGAGCCCGAGCTTCGCGTACTCGGAGGGCTGGACCTTCATGGGCCCGAACTGCAGCCACCGCTGCGCCCCCAGGGCGGCGTGGCCGTGCAGGTCGACGGCGAGCAACAACACGACGGTGATCCAGTAGATCACCCAGGCGGGACGCCCGTCGAGCCAGTCGTAGCCGTAGAAGATGAAGAACCCCATCGCGACGACGGCCGGCACCAGGTTGATCACCTGGCGGATGGCGTCGCCGTGATTGACCGAGGAGATGCAGGTGATCCCGAACGCCAGGATGGCGATGACGCCGACCAGCATCGGCCAGTCGAAGTTGCGCCAGGAGCGTCCGAGGTTCGGGATCATCCGGTCCTAGGTCTCGGCCGGCTCGCCCTCGGGGCGAACCCGCCGGATGGGAATGTTGGCCAGGAGGGCCACCGTGCCCTCCGAGCGCTCCAGGCTGACCTCGAGGGCCCCCTGGTCGATCTCGACGTACTTCGAGAGGACCGCCATGAGTTCGGCGCGCATCTGGTCCATCATGGGGGCCGGGATGTCCGCGCGGTCGTGCATGAGGACCAGCTTGAGGCGGTCCTTGGCCTGCGAACGGGCCGAATTGTCCGACCGGCCGAAGAGTTTGTCGAGGAAAGCGGGTAGTGCCATGTCGTAACCTCCGTCTGCGATCGGGCCTAACCCGCGGCGAACAACTTCTTGAAGATCCCGCTGAAGAACCCGTCGTTCTCCTCGAGGTCCATGAAGGGCACCTGCTCGCCCCGGATGCGGCGGGCGATGTTGCGGTAGGCCTGGCCCGCGCGCGAGCTCTCCGACAGGCTCGCGGGCTCGCCCCGGTTGGTCGAGGTGATGATCGTCTCGTCATCCGGCACGATGCCCATGAGCTTGATGCTCAGGATCTCCTGCACGTCCTCGACGGACATCATCTCGTCCTTCTTGACCATCTTGGGCCGCAGGCGGTTGACGATGAGGGTCGGCTTCTTGGGAATCTCCTCGGCCTCCAAGAGCCCCACGATCCGGTCGGCGTCGCGCACGCTCGAGACCTCGGGGTTCGTCACGATGATGGCCTCGGTGGCGCCCGCCGTCGCGTTCTTGAAGCCCTGCTCGATGCCCGCCGGGCAGTCGATCAGGATGTAGCCAAAGCCGTCCTCCTGGAGGTCGGCGAGCACCTTGCGCATCTGATCGGGTGTGACCGCGCTCTTGTCGCGGGTCTGCGCCGCCGGCAGGAGCACCAGGTTGGGCTGACGCTTGTCCTTGATGAGGGCCTGGCGCAGCTTGCAGCGCTCCTCGACCACGTCGACGATGTCGTAGACGATCCGGTTCTCGAGCCCCAGCACCAGGTCCAGGTTGCGCAACCCGATGTCGGCGTCCAAGAGCGCCACCTTCTCGCCCAGGGCGGCGAGCGCCATGCCGAGGTTGGCCGTGGTCGTCGTCTTGCCGACTCCCCCCTTGCCTGAGGTAATGACGATCACCCTGCCTTTGGACATTGGTTCCTCCTAATTGTGGGGCGTGAGGCGCCACGGGGCGCTACAGCGGGCTGATGTGGATCTCACCGTTCTCGATGAGGGCGACTTCCGGGAACTTGCTGAGGGGGGGCGTCCCCTCGTCGGGCGATCGCGCGATGCGGCTCGCGATGCGCAGCTGGGTGGGGCGCAGGTTGGTCGCGACGATGCGGGCCGTCTCGTCGCCGGAGCTGCCGGCGTGGGCCACCCCGCGCAGGGTCCCGAACACCATGATGTCGCCCTGGGCCACGATCTCGGCCCCGGCGTTCACGTCGCCGCAGATGACCAGGTGGCCCGGGTGCTCGATGCGCTGGCCGGAGCGCACGGTCTGCTTGAGGTAGAGGGCGTTGGACACGGGGCCCTTGGGCTCCGGAGCGGGCTCGGGGGCGCTCTCCACGAGAACCTTGCGCTCGCTCCTCTCGGGAACGGGCAGTTTTTCCATGGCTTCCAGGCCGAGTTTGTCAGCGAGCGTGCGGGTCTCGGGGGTGGTCGCGACCACGGCCGTGGGCACCAGGCCGTAGCCTTCCTTGAGCTTGCCGACGAGGGCCTCGAGGTCGGCGGCTTCCAGGGGGCGATCGCCCACGTCGAGCGTGGTCTGCGCGCCCTTCCAGAAGTCCTGAGCCTCCTTCAGCTTGCCCTCGAGCTGGTCGACGACTGCGCTCCAGCTCTCTTCGGGCGGCACCACCAAGAGGACGCCGTTCCTCCACCCCTTGACCGAAATCTCCACGTCCGTCTCCTCTGCGTCCTAGTCCCCGATGTTCGTCCCCGCCCCTTTGATCGGCGCCGAGGCCGTCGCCGAGCGGGTCGCCGCGAACTCCCCCACCCCGAAGTAGCGCTTGAGCACGGCCGCCGCGACCGGCCCCGCCGTGGAGCCCCCGTGCCCGGCGTTCTCCATCATGGCCGCGATGGCGATGCGCGGGTGCTCGACCGGGGCGTAGCAGACGAACCATCCGTGCGTCTTCTGGGCCGCCCCGTTGCGGGACTGGGCCGACCCCGTCTTGCCTGCCACCGTGATGCCCGGGAGCTTCGCGACCGTCCCCGTCCCCCGGGAGATGACCTCGGCGAGGGCCGTGTGCAGCATCCGCCAGGTATCGGGCTTCCAGTTCCGCGGGTTGACCCCCTCGTCGGGCGGCTGCGGGTTGTCCTTCTCATCGTCCGAGGGAGGCTTGGTGAGCTTGGGGCGGAGCACCGTGCCGCCGTTGGCGACCGTCGACATCATGACGGCCGCCTGCACCGGCGAGACCTGGGTGTAGCCCTGACCGATCGACATGTTGACCGATTCCCCTGGGTACCACCTCTGGTGGAACCGATCCTCTTTCCACTGGCTGTCCGGGACGAGACCGTGGGCCTCGTGCGGCAGGACGATGCCCGTCGGTCGGCCGAGGCCCAGGGCGCGGGCGTAGCGGGCGAGGCGATCGCCGCCCATGCGCAGTCCCAGCTCATAATAGACCGTGTCGATGGACCAGACCAAGGCCTGCTTGAAGTCCACGTACCCGAACCCGCCCGGCTTCCAGTCGTGGAAGACCCTCGAGCCCAGGTAGAACACGCCCGTCGAGTGCCAGTGCGAGTTCCAGTTGGCGAATCCCCCTTCCATCGCGGCGGCGTGGGTCACGATCTTGAAGATCGACCCCGGCGGGTAGACGCTGCCGATCGCCCGGTCGAGCAGCGGTCGGTCGGGACCGTTGAGCTGCTTCCAGAGCGCCGGCGAGATCCGCCCGGCGAACCAGTTGGGGTCGTAGCTGGGCGCGCTGGCCAGCGCGAGCACGTCCCCGTTGTTGGGGTCGAGCACGACGCACGACCCGCGGTGGCCCGCGAGGCCGGCCTCGGCGACGGCCTGCAGGTTGGCGTCGATGGTGAGCGTGAGGTCCTTGCCCGGGACCGGCGGCACCGACGCCAGGATCCGCATCGGCTTGCCGCGCGCGTCGACCTCGATCTGCTCGCGGCCCGGCTCGCCGCGCAGATCCTGGTCGAAGACCTTCTCGATCCCCGTCTTCCCGATTATATCACCTGCTCGGTAACCTTGATCACTGAACTCTTCGAGCTCCGCGTCCGTGATCTCCCCCGTGTAGCCGAGCACGTGGCTCAGGAAGGGCCCTCGGGGATAGTAGCGGATGGTGATCGGCTCGAGGCTCACCCCCGGCAGCTGGCGCTGGTGCTCGGCGATGACCGCGATGGTGGCGGCGTCGATGTCCTGCTTGATGCGCACGGGGCGGGCCAGGGCCCCGTTCTTGCGCCACTTGTCGCGGATCTCGGCGGGGTCCATGGCCAAGAGCTTCCCCAGCCGCGCGATCACGTCCTCGGTCGTCGCCTTGGTGAGCTTCAAGGGGTAGAGGGTGACGGCGTAGGAGAGGCGGCTGGTCGCGAGGATCTGCCCGTTGCGGTCCCGGATCACCCCGCGCGGCGCGGGCGTCAGGATGATGCGCAGCCGGTTGCCGTTGGCCCGCTCCAGGTACTCCTCGCGACCGACGATCTGCAGCTGCACCAGCCGGCCGATAAGCACGGCCCCGACCAGCCCGGCCAGGATCGAGAAACCCACGAACCGGAAGCGTCCGCTCACGTCCGGATCCCCTGGGCGCGGGTCGCGTAGCGGTCCTGGGTCCGCCTGAGGCCCCAACGCACGAGCTCGTAGAGGGGCCAGGCGATGATGGCGTTGCCGAGCGCCTCGGGACCTGCGAGGTGGGCGAGGTGGGTGAACACGTGGGCGTGCAGCCGCAGGCCGTAGCTGAGGGCGAGCAGGGTCTCGGACGCCAGGGTGGCGAGGGCCGCGATCGGGATGACCCAGTAGGCGAGCCGGTAGTAAACCATCGGCTTCATGTAGCCCGCCGCCATGCCGACGGCGAGCTTGGCGAGGGCGGCGTGGCCCCCGCCTCCGACCGTGAGGTCCTCCACCAGGCCGGCCAGGGCCCCGAACACGGCCCCTTCGCGCGGGCCGCGGCCGATGCCCCAGGCGATCGCCATGATGAGCAGGGGATCGAGCCTCACGGGCAAGAGCTGGTTGAGGGGCGAGGCCATCAGGCCCGCCCCCAGGACCATGAGGGCGATCGCGAAGGCCCAGCGCATCAGGACCTCGCCGGATTGACCAAAGGAGGCAGGACGAGCACCTCTTCGAGGCGGTCGAGGTCGGCCGAGAGGACGATCGTCACCTTGGGGGTGATGGCGTTGGGCTGCTGGTCGACCCGCACGACCCGCCCGACGTTCACGCCCTTGGGGTAGACGCTGCCGAAGCCCGCCGTGCCGAAGCCCGAGGTCACGACGGCGTCGCCCACTCGGAAGTCGACCTGCTGGGGCAGGTACTGCAGGACCAGGCTCGTGTCGCCTTCGCCCATGACGACCCCGGGCGAGCGCGAGCGCTGGTTGAGCACGCCCACGGTCTGGCCCGGGTCGGTCAGGAGGCTCACGACGGAGGTGTGCGGAGAAGTGACGAGCACGCGGCCCACCAGGCCGCGCGGCGAGAGCACGACCGAGTCGACTCCCACGCCATCGCCGGCGCCCCGGTCGATCACGAGGCGCTGCTGCCAGTTGCTGGGCGATCGCGCCACGACCCGCGCGGCGAGGCCGTGTGGCAACGTGGTCTGGGCCAGGGAGAGCAGGGCCGCGAGCCGCTTGTTCTCGGCATCGACCTCGCGGAGGCGCGTCAGCTCTCCCTCTTCGGCGGCGATCTGGGTTCGGAACTGGGCGTTCTCGCGCCGGGTATGCTCGAGGTCTTGGACGTAGCTCGCCCCGCCTCTCACGGAGTTGACGACCGACTGGGTCACGCCCCAGACGGGACTCAGGATCTCAGTGAGCACCGCCGTGCGGCCTGACGCCTTGCCGATCAGGATGGCCGCCGCCAGCAACACGACCACGAACGCGATCTCGCGAGTCGGGAGGCGTTGCAGCAGGTTCATGGAAGGGACGAACTAGTTGTAGGTGCCGAGGACGCGCTTGAGGGTCGGGAACTCTTCCAGCACACGGCCGGTGCCCAGGGCGACGCAGGACAGGGGGTCGTCCGCAATGTGCACGGGCATCTCGGTGTCGTGGCTGATGAGCTCGTCAAGCCCCTGCAAGAGGGCCCCGCCCCCCGCGAGCACGATGCCGCGGTCGATGATGTCGGCCGCGAGCTCGGGAGGGGTCTTCTCCAGGGTGTCGCGCACGGCGTCGACGATGGCCGTGACCGGCTCCTGCAGGGCTTCGCGGACCTCGCTCGTCGCGATGGTGACGGTGCGGGGCAGGCCCGAGACCATGTTGAGGCCGCGCACCTCCATGGACTGGTCCTCGCCGCGCGGGTAGGCCGAACCCAGCTTGACCTTGATGTCCTCGGCGGTGCGCTCGCCGATGCTCAGATTGTGGACCTTCTTGAGGTACTGGACGATGGCGTCCGTCAGCTCGTCGCCGGCGATGCGGACCGAGCGGCTCACGACGATCCCACCCAGGGAGATGACGGCCACCTCGGTCGTGCCGCCCCCGATGTCGACGATCATCGACCCGGTGGGCTCGGAGACCGGCAGGCCCGCACCGATCGCGGCGGCCATCGGCTCTTCGATGAGGTAGACCTCGCGGGCGCCCGCCTGCAGGGCGGCGTCCATGACGGCGCGGCGCTCGACGCCCGTGACGCCCGAGGGGATGCCGATGACCATGCGGGGTCGGAAGCCACCCTGGCGCTCGTGGACCTTCTGGATGAAGTGCTTGAGCATCGTCTCGGCCACGTCGAAGTCGGCGATCACGCCGTCCATGAGGGGTCGGATGGCGATGATGTTGCCGGGCGTGCGGCCGAGCATCTGCTTGGCCTCTTCGCCGACCGCGAGGGCGACGTTGCGGTTGTTCTGCTGGATGGCCACCACCGACGGCTCGCGCAGGACGATCCCCTTGCCGCGCACGAACACCAGGGTGTTGGCGGTGCCGAGGTCGATCCCCATGTCCCGGCTGAAGCGGCCGAAGAGGTTGTTGAACACGGATAGCTCCTTCTCAGTCCCCGATGGAGAGGTCTCGGACGCCCCCAAGGTCGACGGTTGTTCGCTCCCACAGCTGCCGCTCATCACGGAAACTGTAGAATTGCCCTTCGCCCACGACGATGTGATCGAGGAGCGGGATGCCCACCAGCTCGCCCACCGCGATGAGGCGACGGGTCAGCTCCCGGTCGGTGCCCGAGGGCGCCGGATCCCCGGAAGGGTGATTGTGCAAGAGGACGATCGAAGCGGCTCCTCGGCGGATCGCGTCGCGAAAGACCTCTCGGGGATGGACGAGCGACTCGGTCAGGGTCCCGATCGAGACCGCCTCCCACCCCAAAACCTGCTGCCGTCCGTTCAACCAGACGACGATCGCGTGCTCGCGCGCCTCGTCCCGCAACCGATCGGCGACCAGCCGCACCAGGTCGGCCGGACCGGTGACGGTCGGGCGTGTCACCGCGCGCAGCGCACCCGTGCGACGGCCCAGCTCACAGGCCGCCAACAGACGCGCCGCCTTGGCGGGCCCCAGGCCGGCGAGCTGCGAGAGCTCTTCGACCCGGGCACTGGCCAGGGCCCGCACCCCGTCCGGGCCGCACCCGGCGAGGACCCGGCAAGCGAGCTCGAGGGCGCTTTCCCCAGGGCGACCGGACCCCAGCAAGATCGCCACCAGCTCGGCATCCGAGAGGGTCCCGGGCCCTCGATCGAGCAGCCGCTCGCGGGGGCGGGCATCCAGGGGCAGATCCTTGAGGCGCCGCCCGGAAGGGGCCATAACCACTGGCCGACCGCCAAAGCGTCTCATCTATATAACGTGCCAACCAAATTGCCGCAAGGCTTGACCGACCGCCGAAACAGGAAGGCCCACGATGTTGGCATAGTCCCCCTCGATCCCTTCGACGAACAACCCGGCGCGGCCCTGGATGGCGTAGGAGCCCGCCTTGTCCCGACCCTCGCCGGTGGCGATGTAACGATGGATCGTATCATGGTCAAGGAGGTGAAACCGGACCCGACTCGTCGTGTACTCGGCGATCGCCCGATCCCTCCGGGGATCGACGATCGACCAGCCGGTGATCACCTCGTGCTGTCGGCCGGAGAGGCGGGTGAGCATGGCGATCGCCTCGGCGTCGTCCTTGGGCTTGCCGAGCACCTCGTCCCCCAGGACGACGACCGTGTCGGCCCCGATCACGAGGTCGGCTCCGGGGTGCCGGTTGGCCACCTCGACGGCCTTGCGGGCCGCCAGGCGGGTCGCCGTCTCGCTCGGGGACCAGTCGGGCTCGGGATCTTCGGAGGCCCCGCTCGCATCGACGACGAACGGGATGCCGACCTGGCGCAGCAACTCGGACCGGCGGGGCGAGGCCGAGGCCAGCACGACGCGAGCCGCCGAGATGGGTCGGGTGGGGGTCTGGGAGTGGGCGGGAGAGAGCGGTTCCATCGCTTCCATGTTACCGAATGGGCCGGGTCGGACGCTACGGAGGAGCGAAGGTTCCGCCCCCCGGAGCGGAGGGCTTGGGTGGGGCCGACGGCCCCCCGAGGGCCATCTCGATCGAGGTCAGGTAGCGCCCGTAGTCGTCGTGCTGGGTTCCCGAGAATTCCCAGCGGTAATCGGCTTCGAGCCTCGCGGCAAGGCCGTTGAGCAAGGGAAAGATCTGCCCGATGGCTGTCTCCCGGACCAGGTAGCCAGCGCCTGGACGGGCATACGGGTCGTTGAACTGGCTGTAGGAGGCGTAGAAAGTGCCCCCGCCGAAGCTCTGGTCTCCCTCCAGCACGTAGCCTTCGGCGACGGGGCCAGGGTCGAGAAAGCGCCGCTGATTCCGGCTCCACTCCCCCTTGAAGGTGGCGTCTCCCCACTTGAAGCGCCAGTGCAGGCCGAGCCTCCGGCGTGCGGTCGGCACCCCGACGTTCTGGTAGCCGGTCGGATAGAGCTGGTCGTTGCCCCACTGGGCGCTCACGCCGAGCGAATCGCTGTCCGAGGTCCGCCAGTCGACCCGCATCAGGAGGTCCTTGTCTCCGTTGTCGTCCAGCCGGTTGGGTCCCGACCCGTTGAAGACTCCCACCACCCAGGGAAAGGCACCCCCGTTCCCCGCGAGCTCCGCCCCGATGTCTCGCCAGCGGGTCAGGGTCGAGTTCTGGTAGACCCCGGGCCCCAGGGTCGACAGGTAGTCGGTCATGGGCGTTTCGATCGGCGAGATGGCGACCGGCGGCGCCACCATCAGGTAGTCGTCATGGCCGAAGGGGACGAGGAACTGGCCGACGCGCAGGTAGCCATTGCGGTCGGGGTCCTTCCAGGTGACGAAGGCGTCCTCGATCTGGGCGACGTAGAGGGGATTGAGCCCGATGCCGCCGGCCTTGCGCCAGGCGATCCGCGACTGGTAGGCGTCGTAGAGCTCGGCATTGGCGAGCGGCACCGTGATGTCCTGGTTGAGGGAGCCGGAGAGCTGCACCTCGACGGTAGGGGCGAGCATGCTTCCCACCCGCAGCTCGAGCCACGGCAAGCGGCCGGTCAGCTGGGTCTGAGAGAGGCTGAGGGCGCCAAGGGGGTTCGGATCGAAGCCGAAGTGCGGGGTGTTGCCCAGCTCGGCCCGGCCGGAGAGGCTGTACCAGGATTCGGCTGCGGACGCGGGTGGGCTCATGAGGGCAAAAAGCGCGCCCAGAGCGAGCCCGAGGCCCACCCCGCGCCCACCGTGCGCCGGAGGGGAACTCGGTCTCATGGTTTCAGGTCCAAGGGGTATAATACGCCGGGGCGGAGGCCCCTGTAAGGAGACGTCACATGAGCATTTTTGATCGCATCACTCGGATCATCAAATCCAACCTCAACGATCTGTTGGACAAGGCCGAAGACCCCGAGAAGATGCTGAAGCAGCTCCTGGAGGAGGCCAATAACGATCTGATCGAGGTCAAGACGCAGACGGCCGCCGCGATCGCCCAGCTCAAGCAACTCGAAGCCAAAGCGCAGGAGAACGAGACCGAGGCCCAGAAGTGGGCTGCCAAAGCCGAGCTCGCGGTCTCCAAGGGTGAAGACGACCTGGCGCGCGAGGCCCTTTCCCGCAAGAAGGTCGCCCAGACCACGGCCGACGGCTTCAAGGCCCAGGTCGAGGGCCAGCAAAAGAACGTCGACATGCTCAAGGGCCATCTGAACGACCTCGAGGCGAAGATCGCCGAGATGAACGTCAAGAAGGACCTGCTGATCGCCCGTCATCGCCGCGCGGAGGCCGAGAAGAACCTTCAGACGACGATGGGCAAGATGAGCACGACCAACGCGGTGTCCGCGTTCGAGCGGATGGAGCGCAAGGTCAACGAAGAAGAGGCCCGCGCCTCGGCCCTCGGCGAGCTCAACACCGACTCGCTCGACGACAAGTTCAAGAAGCTCGAGTCCCACGCGGACGTGGACGACGAACTCGCCGCGCTCAAGGCCAAGCTCGGCAAGTAGGGGCTTCAGAGATAGGGGGGCGCCAATGGGCGCCCCCTTTCGCGCGTCGATAGGACGTCCGGTGGACGGGTAGATGACCCTCGTGCCCAACGCATGCCCGGACGGGAATCCGGGCTTCCTTGAATCCCCCACCCCTGAGGGGCGGGGGCAGGGGGCGGGGGAATTGCGAGCCCGGATGGCTCGCCTTCTGCTTGGTTGAAAGGAGGCCCCGTGAAGCTCCTGCCGCTCACCGCTGCGTTCTCGATCCTGGCTGCCGGGGCCGCCAGGGCGGCCGAGGTCGCTCCGATGCCTGACAGCGTCCACCTGACGCCCTCCGAAGAGGCCCGGGTCAAGCGGGGTGAGGTCGTCGTCCATGCCAAGGCCGTGGGGCCCAACCTCACCTGCTTCCTGGTCACGGGCCTGGTGAACGAGCCCGTGTCGCTCGTCCTGCAAGTCGAGACGGACACCTCCCGGTACAGGCAGATCTTCAACATGGTGAGCCGCTCAAGGCTCTTGGATCGCTCGGAGGGCCGAGCCCATTACGATCTGGCCTACTCGCTGCCGTGGCCGATCGGCGAGCGCTGGGCAGAGGTCGAGACGACGACCGATCCCGCCCGGCACCTGATCCGGATCAAGCGGCTCAAGGGCACGATGCGGGAGTACGAGACCCTGATCCAGGCCTTCCCTGAGGGCGACCGGACGACCCGGTTGCGCCTTTCGTCGGTGGTCGACATGGGCCTGCCCATCCCGGGTTGGTTGCTGAACTGGATGGGAGCGAAAGCGGCGCCGACGGCCGTGACCGACTTGCGACGTTATCTGAACGAACATCCGAACGGTTCAGATATCCCCCCTGTCATGCGGTAGGGGGAAGTTTGAAGCTTATCCGCGGGGGCGCAGCCGGCGCATGAGGGCCTGGGCGCTGCCGTCGCTCAGGTCCTGACTGAGGCAGTGGCGGCAGTGGGCGATCGCCTTGTCAATGCGCCCCGTCTCCTCGTACAAGAGGGCCAGGTTGTAGTGGGCGGCCGGATGGTCCGGATTGCGCTCGAGGGCCCGCTCATGCTGGGCGATCGCCGCCTCGGGATCCCCTTTGCGGCGCAACACGTCCCCCAGGTTCAGGTAGGCCATCACCAAGTCGGGATCGAGCCGGATGGCCTGCTGAAACTCCCAGATGGCCTCGGCGTAGTCGCCGCGCCGCGAAAGCAGGAAGCCCAGATTGTTGTGAGCCTCAGCATCCTGCGGCCAGCGCGCCAGGAGGTTGCGGTAGGTGGCGATCGCCGCGTCCGCCTGCCCCTGGTCGGCTAGCGACATGGCCAGGTAGAACCAGGCTGATTGCACCTCGGGATCGACCTCGAGGGCTTGCTCGAACGCCGCGATGGCCGGCCCCCACTCGGCTTGCCGCCGATAGGCCATGCCGAGAGCCCCGTGGGTGTTGGCGTCCTCGGGATCGTCGCGGACCAGCCGCCTGAGCTCCAGGATGGCGAGCTTGACGTCGCCGCTGCTGATGAGCACCTGGGCGAGCTGGGCCCGCCACTCGGTCATCTCAGGTCGGACCTCGAGGCCGCGCCGCAACACGTCGGCGGCCGCCTCGAGGTCACCCATCCGTTCGTAGACCCGCGCGAGGTTGGCGACGGCATAGGGGTGGTCGGGGTCGTGGCGGGCGGACTCGCGGTAGGCTTCGGCGGCGCCCGGCCAATCGTGGCGCTGCTCGCGCAGCAGGCCGAGGTTGTTGAGGGCGTCGGAGTCCTGGGGAGCGGCATGCAGCCGCTGGGCGATCAGCGTGGTGGCCCGCACCAGCTCGCCCAGCTGGAAATGGGCGAAGGCGAGGTTGTTGAGGGCGTCGCCCGGCACCTCGGGGTGCTCGACGAAGGACTCGAGCAAGGGAATCACGTCCTCGGGGCGGCCCTCGTCGAGCAGGAGGTCCGAGAGGGCGATGGCTGCTTCGACATCCCCGGGTTCGCGTTCGAGGGCCTCCCTCAGGACCTCTTCCGACAGGGAATCGGGATCGAGGTAGGCCTGAGGGGGGTGAGGGCGGGTCACGTGATGCCGCTTCATGCCTTCTTGACCAGCCGGGCGCTCATGTAGGCCCCGGTCTGGATGGAGTGGTATTCCTGCCCGATATCCCGGTACCGTCGGCGCGTCTCGGGGCTCATTTCCGACCCGTTGGCCATGGCCGATCGGTACTTGGGCTGCTCGTTTCGCCAGTAGGAGGCGATCGCCCGCTCGTCGGGGCCGAGCGGCACCCCGCCGCGCGCCAGGTTGAGCCGCCCGATCAGTCGCTCTTGCAGGCAGTGCATCTGCTCGTGCACGACCACGTCGATGAAGTCGGCGAAGCTGCCCTTGAGCACCCGCTCGGGCAAGTAGACCCGGTCGCGCCGGAGGTCGTAGAGGCCGTTGTAGCCGCCCGAGAGCGTGTCGTTGAACTCGACGGGACAAGGCTTGTAATCGTAGGCCTCGCCCAGCTTGGGCATGAAGTAGCGTAGGAACTCGCTCGCGACTCGGCGGTTGACCTCTGGTTTGCCCGGCGTCCAGACCTCGCGCATCGACTGCAGGACGGGTTCGCCGATCATGGCATCGGTCGCCTGCTTGGCCTTGTCGTCGAACAGCCGGCTCAGCACGGCCCGGTACTGGCCCACGGTCCCGATCGGCTCCCCGACGGCCGGAGCCTCGCTCGCGGCGAGCAGCTCGGTCCGGTTGAAGCCCCCGGTTGGGCGCGGGTGGTCGCCCAGGGCCTCACCGGATGGGCCGGACTCGGATCCGTGGCGGGGATCGAACTGGGCCTCGAACAGGATCTCGGCCATCCAGGCCCCTTCGCCTTCGGGGACCCGCTGGATGGGCGTGGGTTTTGGAGGAGCGACCGGTGCTGGGGCGACCGGGGCGGTCAGGGCGGGCAGCGAGCCCAGGGGGGCCCGCTTGGCACCCTTGGCAACGGCTGGATTGCCCGCAATCCGTCGAACCATGCCCCCTCCTCGCTACCCTGATCCTCCAATACCCCTGGCCCTGGGGCGTTAAACGGCTCGTTGTGTGCTCTCCGGGCGCCCGGGGGGCTGCGCCCTCGTGCCCCCTCTGCTAAGATCGAGGGATGGAAAAGACGCCCCTGGTGAATTCCGAGCTCCCCGTCCCGGAGATCCGGCTCGACGAGGCCGTGCAGGCCATGACCCCGGACCTGATCGAGACGCGACGAGACTTTCACCGCTGGCCGGAGCTGAGCTTCCAGGAGCACCACACGGCCGCGCGTGTCGCCCAGGCTCTCACCGGCCTCGGGCTCGAGATCCGGACCGGGGTCGCCAAGACGGGCCTCGTCGCCCTGCTCCGGGGCGATCGCCCCGGCAAGACCCTCCTGGTCCGCGCCGACATCGACGCCCTGCCGCTGCACGAAGAGGCGACCCACTCCTACGCCTCGCGCAACCCGGGGGTCATGCACGCCTGCGGCCACGACGCCCACATGGCCATGCTGCTCGGCGCCATCCGCTTCCTGGCCGAGCACAAGCAGGCGATCACCGGGATCATCAAGTTCGTCTTCCAGCCGGCCGAAGAGGGCCCGGGCGGGGCCGACCTCATGATCGAGGAGGGGGTGCTCGAAGAGCCCCACGTCGACGCCGCCCTCGGCTATCACATCTGGGCCGAGCTGCCGGTGGGGGTCGTGGGGGTCCGCAATGGGCCGCTCATGGCGAGTTCGGACGAGTTCGAGCTCGTTGTCCACGGGCAAGGAGGGCACGGGGCCGATCCGCACCTCGCCGTCGACGCCGTCGTCGTCGCCTCCCACATCGTGCTCGCCTTGCAGACCATCGTGAGCCGGGGCGTCTCGCCCTTGCAGTGCGCTGTCGTGACGGTGGGGCGCCTGGTGAGCGGATCGGGTCACAACATCATCGCCCAGGACGCCGTCATGACGGGCACGGTCCGGACCTTCTGCGAGGATCTGCGGGCCGAGATGCCGGGCCGCATCGAGAAGCTCGCGCGCGGAGTCGCGGCTGCCTACGGAGCCACCGTCGAGCTGCGCTACAAGCCTCAGTACCCGGTCACGGTCAACGATCCGGCGGTATCCGCCGTGGTCCGCCGGGCGGCCGAGCGGGTGATCGGGGCCGAGCGGGTGGTCGAGGCCGAGCAGACCATGGGCTCGGAGGACATGGGCTATTTCTTGCGGGTTGTGCCGGGGTGCTACTTCCTGATCGGGGCGAGCAATCCCGAGAAGGGGATCGACAAGCCCCACCACCACCCTAGCTTCGACATCGACGAGGACGCCCTGCCGGTGGGCGTCAAGGTGATCGTCGCGAGCGTGCTCGACTACCTGGCGGGCTGAGGGGCCCGGTCCAGCTCCCGGGAGATCACGGTGCACAGCCGGTCGGCGATCGCCGCGATCATGGCCTCTTCCTTGCCTTCGACCATGACCCGGATCAGGGGCTCGGTGCCCGAGGCCCTCACCAGGAGCCGGCCGACGCCCACGAGCTCTTCTTCGGCCTGGGCGATCGCCTTCCGGATCTCCCCGTTCTCCTGCCAGCCGGCCGTTGAGGCCAGGCGCACGTTCTTCAAGAGCTGAGGGTAGTCGATCATCCCCGCCGCCAGCTCGGCGAGGGGCTTGCCGGCTGCCTTGACGGCCGAGAGTACGCGCAGGGCCGAGATCAGGCCGTCTCCGGTCGTGTTGTCGTCCAGGAAGATCAGGTGGCCGCTCTGCTCGCCACCCAGTCGGACTCCTCGCGACAGCATCTCCTCGAGGACGTAGCGATCCCCCACCTTGGCCCGCATCAGGGTGCCGCCGAGGCGGGCGATCGCCTCCTCGAAGCCCAGGTTGCTCATGACGGTCGCGACCACGTCGGGCCGCGCGAAGCGGCCCGTTTGGAGCCCGTGTTCCAGGCAGATCAGCATGAGGTGGTCGCCGTCGACCGCCCGGCCCTGGTCATCGACCGCGAGCAGGCGATCGGCGTCACCGTCGAAGGCGATCCCGAGGTCGTAGCCCCCCTCCCGGACGTGTCGGGTCAGGATCTCGAGGTGGGTCGAGCCGCAACCCCGGTTGATGTTGTCGCCGTCCGGAGCGTCGTGCAGGACGCTCACCTCGGCGCCCAGAGCGCGCAAGAGCCGGGGGGCGAGGGCGTAGGCCGCCCCGTGCCCCGCGTCCATGGCGATCCGCAAGCCACCGAGCCCTTCGGGCACGAGCGATTGCAGGTGGGCGAGGTAGGCGTCGACCAGGTCGCGCCGGTCGATGACCGTGCCCAGGCGGTCTCCGGTGGGCCGCGGCAGGGTGTCCTCAGGGGCGTCGATCAGGGCTTCGATGTCGGCCTCGAGCTCGTCTGGGAGCTTGAAGCCGGCTCCGTCGAAGAACTTGATGCCGTTGTCGGGGCTCGGGTTGTGCGAGGCCGAGATCATGACGCCCGCGGCCCCGCCGTGGTGGGCCGTGAGCCAGGCGACGGCTGGGGTCGGCGCCACGCCCAATCGCCACACGTCGACGCCGACCGAGCAGAGCCCGGCCGCCAGGGCCGACTCCAGCATGGGGCCCGAGCGGCGCGTGTCGCGGCCGACCATGACGACGGGGCGATCGCCCTGGTGGCTCTTCAGCAGGACGGCCGCGCCGGCCCGTCCGAGCCTGAAGGCGAGCTCGGGGGTGAGCCGGTCGTTGGCGAGGCCGCGGACCCCGTCGGTGCCGAAGTAGCGTCCCATCAGGCCAGCACCTCCGCCCGCTTCTGGTGCCAGTTCCAGGCCGTCGCGACGATCTGGTCGAGGTTCGCGAACTCGGGCTTCCAGCCGAGCTCGGCGATCGCCTTGTGAGCCGAGCCCACCAACTGCGGGGGATCCCCTTCGCGGCGCGGTCCCATTGAAAAGGGAACCGGACGCCCGGTGAGCCGTTCGGCCGTCTCGATGACCTGCTTGACCGAATAGCCGAGCCCGTTGCCCAGGTTGTAAACGGTGCTGTCGCCGCCCGAAAGCAGCCGCTCGAGGCCCAGGATGTGGGCGCGGGCCAGGTCGACGACGTGGATGTAGTCGCGGATGCAGGTACCATCCGGCGTCGGGTAGTCGTCACCGAACACCTTGAGCTCGGGACCGCCCAGGATGGCCCCCAGCACGAGCGGGATCAGGTGGGTTTCCGGATCGTGGCGCTCCCCGATCTCGCCCTCCGGGTCGGCTCCGGCCGCGTTGAAGTAGCGGAAGGCGATCGAGCGCAGACCGTAGGCCTTGCGGTAGTCGGCCAGGATCTTCTCGACCATGAGCTTGGTCTGGCCGTAGGGGTTGATCGGGTTCTGCCCGTGGGTCTCGGGGATGGGGATTTCGGTCGGCACGCCGTAGGTGGCGCATGTCGAGCTAAAGATGAAGGTGTCGACGCCATGCTCGCGCATGACCTTGAGCAGGTTCAAGGTGGCGACCACGTTGTTGAAGTAGTACTTCTCGGGATCGGTCACGCTCTCGCCCACGTAGGCATAGGCCGCGAAGTGCATGACGCCGGCGAAGCGGTGTTGGGCGAACAGGCGGCGCAGCGCCTCGAGGTCGCTCATGTCGCCCTCGACGAACTCGCCCCACTTGACGGCGTCGCGGTGGCCGTAGACCAGGTTATCAAACGTGACGGTCCGGTAGCCTTGGCGGTTCAGCTCCTTGACGCAGTGGGAGCCGATGTAGCCGGCTCCGCCGACGACCAGGATCGGGTCTTGGGTAGGCACTCGCTTGAATTCCTCATCGTGTCGGGCGGACGCAACGTCTAGTGTAGATGGCGCTTCCGGTCGCCGCAAGCGTCACGACTGGGATCTCCGACACAGAGCGGGGCGATTTGCCTCGCTACGTTGATCGTGCAGGCGCTGGTCTGCCAAGACGGCGCCGTTCCCTTGATTTGGATAGGAATAGGAGTTCGCCATGTCGAAACGGTGCGCCGCTCTCACCCTCCTCGCGGTCGCGGGCCTGGCCTCACCGGCGCTGGCCCAGGAAACGGCCATTCGTCCGAGCCGGGCCCTGACGGTCGAATCGGCGACCACGATGCCCGTCGGGGAGAACATGTTCAGCTATGCGGGCACGTCGGTGCGGATTGGAAAGGCCCTGACCGACAGGCTGCAGCTGGATGTCTACCATGCTCCCATCGTCCTGTTGCCGACGGCGCAATTGACGCTGCCTCTCACTCTCCAGGCCAAGATGAACCTGATGAACAGCGGGATGTTCTCGGTTGGAGCGGGGGCCGGGGCCGGTTCGACGATCAACACAGGCGGCCTCACGAGCAACACGGCCTTCGTCTTCGTGCCGTTCTCTTTCGACTTTGGCGCTGCCGGGCTGAACCTCGTGCCCAAGGCGACCTTTGACGGGGCCGGGACCCACCCGGGGGCCGATGCGTCGTTGACGGTCGGCTCGTGGGCCAACTTCTCGCTCATCGTCGAGGACCATGTCTTCGATTTCAATAACGCGGCGAACACCAACAACGTCATCGTGGGCGCGGCCTACACGGGTTTCGGTCCTCACACGACGCTCGCCTTCAACGTCCTGAACGGCAGCGGCACGACGACCAATCCCTGGACCATCGCCCCGGGCTTTACCGTGCACCTGGGCTTTTGAGGGGATCCTCCGAGTCCACCCGACGTCGCATCTCCGGAGGATGATCGGGGGCCCCAGAGCGGCCGGTCTCCGTTTGCGAGGCTGGCCGCTTCTAGATCTCGGCGTCCGCTGGGAAGACGGGGCTCTGCCCCCGGGTCAATATGCCTGGTAGAACAGGACCTCGAGCGCCGTCTTGACGATGATGCGCAGGTCGAAGAGTAGCGACCAATTCTCGACATAGTAGATGTCGTAGCGGGTACGGTCCTCGATGGTGCCTTCCTCGCCCCGCAGGCCGTTGACCTGCGCCCAGCCTGTGAGCCCGCTGCGGACCAGGTGGCGGTCCATGTACTTGGGGATGTGGGTCCGGAACTGCTCGATGAAGTGGGGCCGCTCGGGCCGCGGGCCGACCATGCTCATGTCGCCGACCAGCACGTTCCAGAACTGGGGCAATTCATCCAGGCTGAGTCGGCGCAACACGCGCCCCACGGGAGTCGCGCGCGAGTCCCCGGCCGTGGCCCAGACGGGGCCGGAGCGGTCCTCGGCGTCGAGGTACATGGTCCGGATCTTGTAGATGTTGAACAACCGGCCATCCCGCCCCATCCGTTCCTGACGGTACAAGACCGGACCTGTGCTCGTCAGCTTGACGGCCACCAGGGAGAGCAGGAGGAACGGGGACGAGGCGATGAGCCCGAACAGGGCCAGCATGATGTCCATGCTGCGCTTGAGCGCCCGGTTGTACCACTTGCGTAGCGGAACGTCCCAGATTTCCAGGGTCGGGATGCCGTCGAAGTCCGAGATCTGGATCTTGGCGGTCATGAGCTCCAGCAGATCGGGCACGATCCGGAACTGCACGCCACGGCCCGCCCCACAGGCCCCCATCAGCTCGACGAACTCCGAAAAGGTGGCCCCCGGTCGCGCCAGGATCACCTCATCGATACGACGCTGCTGCAGGATGATGGGCAGGTCCTCGACCTCGCCGAGCACCTGGCCGTAGGCCTTGACACTCGTCTCGCGCAGGTCCCCCGTCCGCACGGCGCAGACCCAGCGATCGCCTTCCATCCACTCCCCGGGCGCGGGCACGAAGCCCACGAGCCGGTGGCCCAGGTGTGGAGAGGAGTGGAACCGGGCCGCCATCATCTCACCGAGCGGGTTACAGCCGACGATCAGGGTATTGAGGCTTCCCCAGCCCCGGGCCTGCAGCCATCCCTGCAGGGATCGGAGCGCCAGGTGGAAGGCGCCCAGGACGGCGAAGGCGCCGAGCACGCTGTAGACGAGGACCAACCGCGAGTAGGAGAAGTCACGGTAGAAGAACCCGAGCCCCAGGGCGACCAGGGTCCCGATCATGAGGCCGAAGCCCAAGACGACCATGTCCTCGAAGCGCGAGGCGGCCCGCTGGTTGCGGTACAGACCCAGCCCAAGAAAGACGAGAACCCAGACCGTCGCGATCAGGATGGTCGCATGCCAGTAGGGACGCCACGGGGGGCCGTGCAGGACGGGGGCGAGCACGTGCCAGACGAAGCGCAACTTGTAGATGGCCGCGAAGGTGAGGTTGATGAGCAGCCAGTCCGCCAGGATCACGAAGGGCAGGCCCACGTTGATCAGGTTCCGGCGCAGCCATTCGTTCCAGGTGAGCGTCGGGAGGGCGTGAATGGCCGGTGAGGCGGCTTCGGCCAGCGTGCGGTCAAGCATGGGCGCCCACCGGTTCCCGATCGGCCGCTTCGGTCATGGCGGTCCGGATCACCCCGTGCATGCGCTCGGCGAAGCGGCGGAAGCCGAAGCCTTCGGCGTGGCGGCGGATGGCGACCGGCTCGAAGTCGATCCGATCGAGCCGACCGAGGGCCTGGACGAGTGAGTCGACCGATTGCTCGGGGAAGAAGCAGCCCGTCACGCCGTCGATCACCGTTTCCAGGGCTCCCCCCGCTCCGTAGGCGACGACGGGACGACCGGAGGCCTGGGCTTCGAGGGGCACCAGGCCGAAGTCCTCGAAGGCAGGGAAGAGCAGGGCCCGGCAGCGAGCCAGTTCGGAGGCGACCGTGGCGTCGTCCAGGTGGCCGAGGAACGTGACCTGAGGGCCGGCGATCGCCCTCAACTCCTTGTACAGCGGCCCGTCCCCGATGACCTTCAAGGGAACGTGGGTCTGGTTCGAAGCCTGGATGGCGAGGTCGACCCGCTTGTAGGGCACGAGGCGCGAGACGACCAGGAGGTGGTCGGATACCTGGCGGCTGGGCTCGAAGCGTTCGAGGTCGATGGGGGGCGGGACGACGGCGGCCTCTCGCCGATAGTGCTTGCCGATCCGCTTGGCCACTTCTTTGCTGTTGGCGACGAAGCGGTCGACGCGGTTGGCCGCGAGCACGTCCCACTGGCGCAGGTAGCTCAAGAGGGCGGCGGACAGGGGCTTGAGCGGCCGGGGAACGGTCGCCTGATAGTCGTGGTACAGGTCCCAGGCGTAGCGCATGGGGGTGTGGGTGTAGCAGATGTGCAGGGTCTCGGGGCGGGTGACGACGCCCTTGGCGCAGGCATGGCTGCTCGTGAGGACCAGGTCATAGCCCGACAGGTCGAACTGTTCGAAGGCGAGCGGCATGAGGGGCAGGAGCTTCTGGTAGTGCCGGGTGGCGCCCGGGAGCCGCTGGAGGAAGGAGGGACGGACGTCGAGGGTCTTGAACTCGGCGGGCAGCAGGTCCTGGCGGTGGACGGTCGTGAAGACCGGAGCGTCGGGAAACATCCGGTGGAAGGCCCAGACGACGCGCTCTGAGCCACCGAGGGTGGTTAGCCACTCATGGACCAGGGCTACTCTCAATCGACGCTCCCTGCGGGTATCTGAAACTGTCTCCAAGGGCCCGACGGTAGGCCTCCACCGTGCGTTCGGCGGTCAGGTCCCACCGGAACCCGCATGCCCGCTCGCGTCCTGCTCGGGCGAGCTGCTCGCGACGGGCCGGATCGGCGCTGAGCGACCGCACGGCATTCTGCCATTCTAGCATGCGTTCCGGGTCGAGGAGCACCCCGGCAGGCCCCACCACTTCGGGGATTGAGGCCCGGTCGCTCGCCACGACGGGCACCCCGGCCGCCATGGCTTCGAGGGCCGGCAGGCCGAACCCCTCGTAGCGAGAGGGAAACAGGAAGAGCATGGCCCCCTGGTACAGGGCGACGAGGTCCTCGTCGGGGACGAAGCCCGTCACCCTCACCCGGTCCGTGAGGCCTCGGGCGGTCAGGCGATCGCCCAGCCGCTCCCGAGGATCCTCCTTGCCCACCAGCACGAGCTCGAGGTCGTCGCACTCGGTTCCTCGCAGGCTCTCCATCAGGTCGAGCAGGAGATCGAGATTCTTGTAACCCTTCCACTGGCCAGCATACAGCAGGTAGCCCTCGGCCAGACCGTAGCGGGCGCGCACGGCCGCGATGTGGTCCGGGGAGGCATGTTCGAAGAAGGCCGGATCGACCCCGAGCGGCACGACCTCGATCCGCTCGGGGGGGGCGCCCGCGAGGGTCACGAGGTCTCGCTTCGTATTTTCCGAAACGGTCAGGACCCGCCGGGCCCGGTGCGGCACCACCCGCGCCATGGCGTGGACGTAGGCCCGACCGAAGCGGGCCGCCGTCGCCTCCGGAAAGTGAAATGGGATCAGGTCGTGCAGGGTCGCGACGAGCGGCACGGGCGAAAACAAGGGGACGTTGAGGTGAGGGACGTGCAGGAGGTCGAAGCCGTGCGCGAGAGCGGCGATCGCCCCTTGTTCGCCAATCGAGAAGATCCGGGCGGGCGTGGCAACGCGCCGCACCCCCGGAAAGGCCCAGCGGGGATCGCGTGCCTGGTCGGGAGACATGAAGGCCGTCACGTCGACCCCATGATTCGGGAGACGCGGCAAGAGGGATTGGATGTAGCGCCCGATCCCGCTGTTCTCGATGAGCCGGGCGTCGAAGGCCAGACGCAACGGGGATCCGCTTGCCATTACGGCTTGATCGGGACGGGGGACGGCGAGACCCAGACGATGGTGCGGTGGACTGGGGCCACGGTTCGGGTCACCTTGGTGCGGCCCTGCTGCAGGACGATCGTCATGTGGGGCGATCGCCCGAACGGGTACTCGCACAGGATCTGGGTGCCCGTCATGTCGATCACTCGCAGCGGATGCCCGTCCAGCTTGACCGCGTCCACGGGACGCGAGAAGCCGTCCCCCACCACGATGGCGACCTTCCGGCCATCCCAGGTCCCGAGCACGACCCCATGCAAGCGAGGCGAGGGAGTGGCGACCGGGGTCTCGAACAGGGGCAGGCCGGTGATGGGCGTCGAGGCCGTGGGGGCGTTGACGAGCGAGGCCTCGGGTTCGGGCAGGGCCGAAACCTCGAACAAGGAGAAGGGCGTGACCGGCTCGTGGGCCCCGTTGAAGAAGGTCAGGCGGACGAAGCGGGCCTCCCGGACGGGGTCGAAGGGCCTCAGGGCGGGCCCCGACGCGTCGTTGCGCAGGTCGTCCAGGACGGTCGCGAAGTGCTCGCCGTCCACCGAGGTTTCGATCCGGTAGAAGGTCCCGACGGGCATGGGGCCGGTTTCGACGCGGAGGCCCAAGAGGCGGGTCGGCGCGGGCAGCTTGAAGGTGATCCAGGCGCCCTTGCGGCGGGCGAGGCCGATCCAGGCGGTACGGCGATCGCCGTCCACGGCCTGCGGACCGCGTGGCTTATTAGTCGAGGCGTCGACGAAGGTGAGGGTTGGGGTTGTTTCCTGGGCGAGGGCGGGGTGCGGGTTGTACAGGGCGACGAGGAGGGCGATTGCCAGCCAGTTCCGAACCACCGTGGACCTCACTGCCTATTGAATTGGGGCGGCCAGGTCCATGATAGCGGAAAAAGGCGATTAGCGACCCATCAGCATCCCGGCGGGAAGGGCCTGGCCGCCGGCCTGACCACTGCTCTGACGCTGGACCGAGACGGTCCCGGTGCGGGCCATCAGCATCCCGGCGGGAAGGGCCTGGCCGCCAGCGGTGGGCTGCGAACCGGTGTCCTGGCTCGCCGCGTCGGACGAGCCGCTGTCGGCCTTCTTGGCGATCTCGTCGACCAGGGCGGCGGCGAGCTTGGCGTCCATCTTGTTCTGGATCAGGATCGAGGCGAAGGCCTTCTTGGTGTCGGCCTCGGCCTGCTGAGCCGATTCACCCTGGCTCATGAGCGACTGACGCTTGTCGTTGAACGACTTGATCCACTCGGGCTTGATGGGGATGCCGGTGTCGTTGGCACCCTTGTCGAAGGGGTCGTTGCTCGGGCCGAGGACCTTGGTCGTGAGGATGTTGGCGCCGATGCCGAGGCCCATGCCGGCGCCCATCGTGAGCATCTGCTTGCCGAGGGCCGGGAACTTGAGGCCCAGGGCCGCGCCCGCACCGATGGCGACGGCCTTGTGCTTCTTGATGAAGCCCCAGACGGGCTGCCAGAAGTGGTCGTTGAGCGGGTTCGCGATGTTCTTGACCCACCAGTCGCAGAGGGGCTTCACGTCCTTGGCCGGGATCACCTCGGCGAGCTTCTTGGCGATCTTGTGGCCGATGGCCCGGTCGAACAGGTCCTGGATGAGCATGCCGGCCGCGAAGCCGACGGCACCCACGGCCACCACCGGGACCCAGGCCGGGGCGAAGGCGAGGCCGGCCGTGATGGCGGGACCGAGGGCGAAGGTTGCGACCGCGCCGCCGACCGTCCAGGTGCTGAACCCGATCGAATCGGCCACGACGTGGGCGACGTACTCGTTGGCCTTGAGGTCGCCGCGGCGGTAGGCCTGGCTCGAAAACAGCATGTCGAAGGGGATGTTCGAGACGCCGCAGTTGAGGGCGTCCTTGGCGATCGCCTTGGGATCCAGGCTCTCGCGGACCGTCGTGCCGAGCATGTTGCCGACGGCGCTGCTGCGCTTGGGGGTGTCGGCCGACAGGTCGGGCGCGCTGGCCGTCGGGCGAGCGAACTGGCCGTAGTTCGTGCTGAAGTTCACCTGGCTGATGCCGCCCATTTCAACCTCCCCATTAACAACCCATTAACGATATAGGTCGGGTGGTCGGGCTCTTGCGTCTGTCAGCCAGATTTAACTCAAACTTTCCCTGTAAGCCTGATCCAGGATCTCGACGGTGTGGCGGATCGGCACCCGGTTGCCCTCCCGGCGCAGGCCCAGGGATAGCTGCATGAGGCAGGAAGGGTTGCCGGTGATCACGGCCTCGGCGCCGCTCGCGGCCAGGTGGGCGAGCTTACGAGCGAGCAGGGCTTCCGACTGGCTTGGCTGCAACAGGGCGTAGGAGCCGGCCCCCCCGCAGCACCAGTCCGATTCCAGCAGGGGGACGAGCGTGAGGCCCGGGATCCGTTCCAGGAGGGTGCGCGGGGCCGTTCGGATCCGCTGCCCGTGGGCCAGGTGACAGGCCTCGTGATAGGCGGCCTTCAAGGGGATCGGCCGATCCGGATCGGGAAGGCCGACCTCGGCGAGAAATTCCGAGATGTCGCGAACCCGGCTCGCGAAGGCCCGCGCCGACCCCGCCTCCGGATCGGCGTCGTCGAGCCAGTACCCGTAGTCCTTCATGGCCGCCCCGCAACCGGCCGAGTTCGTCACGACGGCGACCAGCTCTTGGCTCATGAAGGCCTTCAGGTTGCGCCGCATGAGGGCTTCGGAACCCGGGCGATCCCCGTCGTGGCGGTGCAGGGCCCCGCAGCACCCCTGCTGCTTGGGCACCCAGACGTCGAAGCCGGCGCGCGCCAGCAAGCGGATCGAGGCGGCATGGACCGGACGGTAGAGCGCCTCCATGACGCAGCCGGTCAGCAGGGCGACCGTACCACGGCTTTCCCCTTGAGCCCGCGTCCACTCGGGGAGGGGGCGATCGCCCCCCCTCCATGGTTCCAGCATCTCCGCTATTCGGGCCGATTCGCCCAGGACCAGGCGTCCAAGGGTCAAGAGCAATCCAGGAGCTACCCGTTGCAGGATCCGGGCTGGCCAGACGGCCGCCCGCAGGCGCCGGGGATGGATCAGCAGGTGGTTCAACAGCCAGGTCCAGCGGCGGCGGGCCGGGCCCTCGGGGCGCTCGACCCAATCAGCCCGCATGCCTTCGAGCAGGTGGCCGTAGGCCACCCCGGAGGGGCATGCGGTCTCGCAGGCCCGGCAGCCGACGCAGGAGTCGAGGGGGGCGAAGGCGTCCGTGTCGGGGTCCAGGCGCCCCTCCATCAGGGCCTTCATGAGGTGGATCCGGCCGCGGGGCGACTCGGTCTCGGCATGGGAGAGGGCGTAGGTCGGGCAGGACTCCAGGCACAGGCCACAGTGGATGCACTCGCGGGCCGCGCGATCGAGCTCGTTTCGCGTCGTATCGAGGGTCATGACTCCCTCCACATGCGACCTGGCGCGAGCCGGTCATCCGGATCGAGGCCTCGCTTGAGCCGCTTCATGAGGGTCAAGGAAGCGGCGTCCAGTCCGAAGGAGTCGACCACCGGAGCGACCTCGTCTGGGATCCGCTCGACGACCAGGTTGCCGCCCAGCGAGCGCGCCTTCTCGCGCAGCCCCGACACCAGGGAGGCCCAGTTGGGAGATGTCTCAGATGTCAACGATAACCACATGGTGCCATGGTGAATCTGGGCGATTGACGTGACCTCAACCCCTTTTTCAGCAAGCATTTCGTCCGCCTGATGCCAATAAGTCAGGATATCGCTAGGGAGAACCGAGGCGCGCAGAACGGTGACAGCCCCGACCCTTCCGGCGAGTCGCTGCGCCAAGTCAGCACGGGTGACGGCCGCCGAGTCGATCGTGGCCTCCTGACCGCCCAGGTCGGTCAGAACGGTCCGCGCGACGCTCGACTGCCACTGGACCGTCTCGGCCGGCCCGTCGAAGCCGAGCCAGAAGGTGGCGCCAGCCTTCGAGAGCTCGACGACGGCGATCGCCGGGGACAGGGTCGTCACCTGCCACGCCGCCAAGAGGTCTTCGATCCGGTCGGTCGAAGGGACCTCGGCGCGGACCAAGACGCTCGTCTCCCAGCGGGGCCGCACCTTGAAGGTGGCTCCCACGATCTGGCCCAGCGTCCCCAGGCTGCCGGCATAGAGCTTGCAGAGGTCGTAGCCGGCGACGTTTTTGACGACCCGGCTGCCACCCTTGACCGCCACGCCGTCCGCCGCGATCACGTCGACCCCGATCAGCCAGTCGCGCACCTGGCCGTAGCCCGAGCGAGAGAGCCCGAGCGGGGCGGCGGCAATCAGGCCCCCGATCGTCGTGGCGGCGGGAAAGGGGAGGTCGAGCGGCAAGACCTGGTTGTGCTTGGAAAGCAGGCCGTTCAGGTCGGCCAGGCTGACGCCCGCCTGGACGGAGACAACCATGTCATCGGGCGAATAATCGGTGACCCGTTCGAGTCCGCTGCTGGCGATCTCCAGATCGGCCCGGGTGACCGGGTTTCCCCAGTGGGCGCGGGCCCCCCGGCCGGTCGGGAGGACGGTCAGGCGGGAACGGGCGGCGATCGCCATGACCTCCCCGGCCGTCGCCGGATCGGGTGGGAGAGCCGTCAGGCGGCCCTGGGGGCCGATCGACAGCCGATGCCCCAGCAGTCGCTCGAGCTCGCCCCAGGCCTGCTCCGTGGCGGTCATGCCTGGCTCCGCGGGCGCGTGTCGAGGCAGCTCTTGGAAGTCGGCAGGAGCTTGCCCGGGTTGCAGCGGCCCTCGGGGTCGAACGCCCGGCGGAGCTCTGCCATGGTCGCCAGATCGCTCGGGCTGAACATCCGCTCCATGAAGGCCAGCTTCTCGACCCCGACCCCGTGCTCTCCCGTGATCGAGCCCCCGACGGCCAGGCACGTCTCCAGGATCTCGGCGCCTGCCTTCCAGACCCGCTCGACCTGGTCGGGGTCCCGCTCGTCGAACAGGACGACCGGGTGCAGGTTGCCGTCCCCGGCGTGGAAGACGTTCGCGATCCGCAGGCCGTAGCGCTCCGAGATGTGGGCGATCGCCTTGAGCACGGCGGGCAGCTGGCTGCGGGGGATCACGCCGTCCTGGGTCACCTTGCTGGGCGCGAGCCGGCCCACGCACCCCACCGCCTTCTTGCGCGCGGCCCACAGCCGGGCACGCTCGGCCTCGTCCTTCGCCCGGCGGACCTCGCGGGCGCCGTGGGCTTGGAGGAGGGCGATCGCCTTGTCCGTCTCCCGGTCGAGCCCGACCTCGAGGCCGTCCAGCTCGACGATCAGGACGGCCGCCGCATCGGTCGGAAAGCCGTAGTGGAACGATTCTTCGACCGCTTCGATGATGAGCCGGTCCATCATCTCGAGGGCGGCGGGGAGCACGCCAGCGGCGATGAGGGCGCTCACGGCCTCCGAGGCGGCTTCGACGGTCTCGAAGACGGCGAGCATGGTCCGCACGGCGGGGGCCAGCGGGACGAGCCGCACGACGGCGCGGGTCACGATGCCCATGGTGCCTTCGGATCCGATCAGCAGGCCGCGCAGGTCGTAGCCCGGGCTGTCGTCCGTGCGGGAGCCGAGCCAGACGATCTCGCCGTCCGGCAGGACGACCTCCAGGGCGAGCACGTGGTTGGTGGTGACGCCGTACTTGAGGGTGTGGGGCCCCCCGGCGTTCTCGGCAACGTTGCCGCCGATCGTGCAGGCCATTTGGCTGCTTGGATCGGGGGCGTAGCAGAGGCCGTGAGCATGGGCAGCCTGCGTGAGGCGCAGGTTGACGAGGCCGGCCTCGACGAGGGCGCGGCGGTTGCGGGCGTCGAGCTCGACGATCCGGTTCATGCGGGTAAGGGCGATCATGACCCCGCCCTCGGGGGCCAGGGCGCCGCCCGAGAGGCCGGTCCCGGCCCCGCGCGGCACGATCGGGATCCCTTCCTCGTGGCACAGGCTGACGATCTGGGCCACCTCGTCGGTGCTGTCGGGCAGCACGACGACGAGGGGTTGGGCCTTTTCCAGGGTGAAGGCGTCGCAGTCGTAGGCGAGGAGCTCTGCCGGGTTCGAGAGAACGGCCTGGGGGCCGCAGATGGCTTGCAGCGAGGAGATGAGGCGATCGCTCTCCACGCGCCTACTCCGGCTTGCGGTTGGGGCGCGATCGCCACAGCCCGACCAGCACCACGACGGCCGCCACCAAGGAGAGGGGGGCGATCAGGTAGCTGAGGACGATGAGGCCCGTGAGCAGGTGATCCACAGCCCCATTCTAGCGCAAAAGCGTCGGGGGCCTAATATTTGAGCGATAGGCTCCCCCGTCTCCCCGTTTCAAGGACGCAAAGCAAGGGAGTGCGCTTAGTTAAATGGCGGGAAGGTGGGGAAGAGAGGCGCCGTAGGCGTCGGGATCGGAGTCGGCGTGGTGGTCGGGGCCGTGGTGGGCTTCGGTGTGCCCGTCGGAGGTGTCCCATGCTTGAGGAGCATCGGAAACAGTTGGGAGCCGCCATAGAAGTTGCTGATGTACGAGCCATCCTGCGGATCGTAGGTCCGCGGGTTGGGCGCGTTCTCCGGGTACTGGCCGTTCGCCTTCTTGAACTCGACGGCGTACAGGTAGGGCCCTTCCGGCAGGTAGGTGTTGGCCGGAACATTCTCGTCGGGCGTGTCGGCGGGGCCCGCGGCACTGGTGTAGCCGTTCCAGGAAACCTTCACCATGCCAGTGGAATCCGGATCGTGCCAGGTCGAGTACCACAGGGCCTGGAACGACCCATTGGATGGGTAGACCACGAAGCGATACTTGGCCGGAGACGGGGTGTTCAGGGCCTTCACGGTGAAGGCGTCCTGGGTGTAGGTGATGTATTCGCCGTGGACGTGGGCTCGGCCGTAAGAGCCCGGCAGGTAGTTGTTGGCCGAACCCAGGAACGGGAACGATTGCGAGTCCCAGTAGAGATCCTGGGACAGCTTGAACACGCCATCCGTCGGCTTGAGGCTCTCGTAGACGGGCAGGGGATCGGAGACATAGAACCCGATCATGTCGAGGTGGATGTCGCCGCTGGCGTTGGGCTGCGCCGCCGAAACCAGGAAGGGGTCGGCGTAGCGGAAGTGGTACACGTCCGAGGCCAGGTTGGGGTAGACGAGGATACCCGTGGTCCGCAGGGTATCGTTGCCAGGCGCCGTGCGGCTGCTCTGCGGGGTTAAGGGGACCTGGGTGGGCGGATTCTGGTTGAGGACGCGCGTGTCCGTCCAGTTTCCCAGGGCCAGTCCTTTGACCGTGAGCGTGACCTGGGCCCGGTAGGTGCCCGGAGCGCGCGGTGGATCGGTCGCGAAGGTGGGGACGTTGACCAGGCCGCTTTGGCCCGTGTGGCGGATGGTGCCGACGCCGAAGACGTTGCGGCTGACGGTGGTCGGGGTGGCACTGGGAGTGGGCTTCGCCGACGAGGCGGTGGATGTGGCCGCCGTCTGGGTCGTGCCCGTCGGATCGCCGGAGCAGGCCGCCATGGCGAGCAAGAAGGGAACCGATGCCCCCATCAGCCTGCAAACCGTCGCGCGCATGCCCCCTCCTGGCAACCAGCCTTTAACATTCATATGCCCGCCAGGGCCCGCCGGCGAAACCTCCGCCCGCCGGGTATGAGGCTCTCGCCAAGCGCCCAAGGAGGAATCTTGCCCATCGCCCAGTCGGATGCGTCCACCCTCATCACTCGGTTCCTCGAATCGCTCTACGAGCGCCAGGATCTGGCCGAACACCTCGACTGCTACCACCCCGACGCGTGGGTGCTGCTTGGGCCCAACCTGGTCCACCGCGGCGAGCTGGAAGCCTCGACCTACGAAGGGGCGATCGCCGCCCTGTTCGCCATGGCGCGTCCCGGCACCAAGCCGGCCCGCTTCGAGCTCCTGGGGGAGGGCGAGCTGTCCGCGCATGGCACCGATCATCTCGCCATGCTGCCCATGCGGGATCGTAACGCCGATCGGACCTTCACGGCCGCCTTTCACCTGCGGCGGGAGGGCGCCGCCCTGTTGTTCCAGGGGTGTGTCGTTTTGACCCCCGAAACCCCGGTCCCGACCTTAGAGACCATCGATGCCGCCGTCGCGGCGGCGCTCTCGCAGACGAGCCTCGTGCCGGACCCCGGGGAGATCCTGCTCACCCCGCTCGATCTGGCCTATCGACGGGCCTTTCCCGTGGAATCCTACCGACTCCTCGCGTTGCCCGAGACCCGCTTCACCTGCCAGCACTCCGGACACTGCTGCACCCCGCAGCACGACATTCCGGTGCCCAGGGCGGCGAGGCAGGCGATCGAGGGGGTGGACTGGCGGGCGATCGCCCCGAGCGTCCCCCTACCTCTGTTCGAGGCGGCCACGGCACGGGACGCCACCGAGGAGAGCCGATTGGTCGATCATGGCGGCACCTGCGGCTTCCGGCAGGATGGGGGCTGCGTCCTCCACGCCGCGGCCGGCTACGCTCCACTGGCCGTCTGCGCGACCTATCCGGTCGACTTCACGGCGACGCCGGACGGGATCTGCCTCTGGACCTACTTCACCTGCCCGACCGTGCGGGCGAACATCGGCGAGCCGCTCCTGGCGCGGCACGAGGACATGAGTGCCCGGGTTCGCCTCTGGCGAAACGCCATGCTGCTGGTGCCGGACGAGGTCCCGCTGGTGGACGGGGTCCCGGCGTCCTTTCACGCCTACGCGACACTCGAAGAGGAGGTTCTGTCCATCCTGGCCCGGTCGGACCGATCCCCGCGGGAGCGCGCGGTCGAGGCCGTGGAGGCCGCGCGGATCTTCGCGCGGCAGGCCGTTCCAGAGTCGGTCGGGGACGCCCTGGGCGACGGCGAGGTCGATCCCCTGGGGGTCGCCCTCTACCTCGTGCTCAACAAGCACCTCCCCGAGGTCTTCCGGGGCCCCTTGGCGCTCGGGGACGCCGACAGGCTTGATCTGCCCCGTCGGCTCGCGTCCTCGGGCGTCCGCTACGCTTACGACAACGAACTGATCACTCGTTATTTGCGCCAGGTCGTGTACCGCAAGAAGTATCTGCCCGAGATCGGCGTGGTCGGCCACGTCACCTTGGTGGCCTGGGTGGAGGGGATGGTGAGGTGGGCGGCGATCGCCCAGGCGCGGGTTCGACAGTAAGTCGGGGGGCTTTGGAGCGCGAGCCGCATCGCGCGTAGGTCGAGTGTCTGGAGAGACAGGGGGAGACAAGCGGAGCCTTGGTCGCTATGCTGGTAGGCGGGAGGCCCGCC
>Ga0209979_1000464_pt1 | contig 55474 bp, 46 predicted proteins | sample AnhtaG_FD_183114 | JGI IMG/M metagenome (GOLD analysis project Ga0209979, IMG submission 183114) | Deep subsurface microbial communities from Anholt, Denmark to uncover new lineages of life (NeLLi) - Anholt_01485 metaG (SPAdes) (version 2) | ecosystem: Environmental > Aquatic > Marine > Oceanic... | reverse complement strand
AAAAGGTGGAATTGGAAACGATCAAATTCAATGTCCATGATTTTGTGTATGAAACGGTGACTCCGCTTGCTCTTGAAGCTTATAAGAAAAAACTTGACTTGATTTGTGACGTTCCTCCTGGGATGGATCTCGACGTATTAGGCGATCCAGCCCGACTGAGACAAATTCTCGTGAACCTCGTATCCAATGCGATAAAGTTCACCAAAGAAGGTGAAGTGGTCGTGTCGGTCAAAGAGGAACTCAAAACGGCTGAGGGCATTTCCCTTCAATTCACCGTCAAAGATACAGGAATCGGGATTGCCAAGGATAAACAACAAATCATATTTGATGCGTTCGCTCAGGCTGACGGTTCGATGACGCGTAAATTTGGCGGAACAGGATTAGGTCTTTCCATTTCCCGACAGTTTACCGAGTTGATGGGCGGCCGCATCTGGGTGGAAAGTGAGCCCAATCAAGAAAGTCAATTTCATTTTACTGCCAAGTTAGGTCTGGATCCGCAGGCTTCAGAACCACAAGAGAACGGCGGAACCGTCCAATTCGACAACGCGCCCGTGCTTGTTGTCGATGACAACGCCACCACCAGGCGAATCCTTGAAGAAATGGTGAAAAGTTGGAACTTGAACGTTGTGAAAGCGGACTGTGCCGAGGAAGCCCTAACCCTTATGGATAGAGCCGATAGAGAGGGCTCCCCCTATTCTCTGCATCTGTTCGACGCCTATCTTCCAGGCATGGAGAGCTTCATCTTGCAGGACCACATGAGACACAACCCGGACATGGCCAAAACCACGATAATGTTGCTGGCCTCTCCCAGTCACAAAGGGGATGCGGCTCCTTGGCAGAGGCTTGGCTCTTCGGCCTTTGTGACCAAACCCATTAAGAGTTCCGCTCTCTTGGAAGTGGTCAAAACAATTCTAGACGGTTCTTTTGAAAAAAAACCAAAGGAAGAAGAGGCTCCGAGCCCAGCGCAAAAAGCCACAAGCCCGTCACCTGTTCTTTCTGGTGAAACAGTCCCGGATAAAACAACCCCGGAACCTTCAGAAGAAGAGAAGTCACCTGATGGTCCTCTTAATTCTTATCGTGTGCTCATTGCCGAGGATAACATCGTGAATCAAAAAGTGGCTTATTTTATGCTCGAGAAACAAGGTCACCTGGTGACAGGTGTGAGGGACGGGAAAGAAGCGGTGGAAGCGGTGGATAAAGGTATATTTGATGTGATCCTTATGGATATCCAAATGCCCAATATGAATGGATTCGAAGCCACGGCAGCCATCAGAGAAAAGGAAAATAAATCAGACAGGCACACACCGATCGTCGCCATGACAGCCCATGCCATGAAGGGAGATAGGGAAAGGTGTCTTGAAGCAGGCATGGACGAGTACGTCCCGAAGCCCCTCAAAGCAGACGAACTTCTGACAAAGATCGAACAGGTTGTCCAAAAATTCGGCAAAGGACAAAAGTAAATCCATGAACGTGGAAAAGTTGTCTCGCCAAAAAAATGAAAAGATCATAAAGGTTTTGATCGCAGAGGATAACGCCGTCTCGGCAAAAATTTTGCAAAAAAATATACTGGATTGGGGCTACGAAGTGGTCCTGGCAAAAGATGGAAAGGAGGCCTGGTTAGCTTTGAAAAACGAGGGAATAAAGCTGGCTGTCCTAGATTGGATGATGCCAGAGATCAGCGGTATCCAATTGTGCCAAAAAATCCGGGAAAACGATCACCAAGGAGAAGATCAGGAATACACGTATATCATTCTTTTGACGGCCAAAGATGAACAAAAAGACCTTATCCAAGGCTTTTCTGCCGGGGCAGATGACTATATCACAAAGCCCTTCCATCACCTCGAATTGAAAGCTCGATTGAAAACGGGAAAACGGATCATCGATTTGCAAAAACAACTCCAGGAACAGGCATCCCGCGATGGCCTGACAGGGCTCTGGAATCGGAAGCGAATGTTTCGCATCCTTGATAAAGAAATCAATCGAGCCAAGAGGGATAATCTTCCGGTGGCGATTATCATGATCGACATCGATAAATTCAAAGCCATCAATGATACTCATGGCCATCATGTCGGGGATTTGGTACTCCAAGAGGTTGCCGCCACCTTGAAGAAGAGTGTTCGCAATTATGATGAGATCATCCGGTACGGAGGAGATGAATTCTTGGCCATCCTTCCCAATTGCAGCTTAGCTAAAGCGGAATCTATCGCGGAACGGCTCAGGCAAAACATGAGCATACATAGGATATCAAGCGATGCCGTTTCGCTTAATATCACTTTCAGCCTTGGAGGCGTTTCAACAGAAAACCATTCCAAGGATGTCACTTCAGAAGCGTTCATCATGGCTGCAGATGAGGCTCTTCTCGAAGCAAAAAATAAGGGCCGCAATTGTGTCGTAATAAATAATAAATAAGGATAAAGTGTGAAGCAAAATGTCAGAAATGCATAATCTAAACAACACGGGACCGATCGATATGGCTTCTGTTTTGGAAAGAGTAGGGGGAGATGAATCCTTTCTCCGAGAGCTGATCGATATTTATATCGAAGACTTCATGGAAAAATACGTCTTGCTCGAACAGGCCGTTGCAGAGGGGGATTTCAACAATATTAAAGAAATCGGCCACAGTCTCAAAGGGGCCTCCGGAAACCTTAGCTTAACCGGCCTTCACGAAACAGCCGATGGTATTGAATCATCAGGGAAAGAAAATAATATCGAACAGGCCAGGCTTTTATTCACTCGACTGAAAGAAGAATTCATAAAACTCAAAGACTTCCTTCCTCTCGAAAAGAGACAGAATATCGAACAAAAAATGCCGAGCATGAAATAAAATGTCCGAGGCAAAGAGCCAGAGAGACACGATTCCGATTGATTTGCCATCAGTGATGGATAGAATCGGTGGGGACGAGAATTTTCTCCACGAGCTGATCGATATCTACATCGAAGATTTTATCGAAAAATATACCAACCTCAAACAAGCGATTGACCGGAGTGATTTTCTCGTGATTAAAGAAATTGGGCATAGCCTTAGAGGATCCTCTGGAAATTTGAGTTTAAACGGACTTCATAACACCTCAGCGAATATTGAACTGTCTGGAAGAGAAGAGAATATCGAACAGGCCAAACTTTTGTTTATTCAACTCAATAAAGAATTCGAAAATCTTAAAAACTATCTTCCTTCCGAAAAACGTTTGTCAATAGACCAGAAATGGGAAGGGATCCTATGTGAGGCTCAACCTGTCCTACCTAAGGTAAATTCGGATATTAACTCCGATGTGACTATTCTTGCGGCAGATGATTCAGTCCCCAATCAGGTCTTGATTAAATTTTATGCCAATCAAGTCGGGTTTCAAATCGACATTGTCAGTAATGGAAGAGAAGCTGTAGACTTCTTCCGAAAAAAAACCTATTCAATCGTCTTTTTAGATATCCATATGCCTGAACTTGACGGATTCGAAGCCCTCAACCAGATGCGTCAGATCGAAATCGAAAAGATCCTTCCGAAGACTCCGATCATCGCTCTCACCGGCTCCACATTTCAGGAAGAAGGCACGACATGCCTTGATGCAGGATTTGACGATTTTGTCGAAAAATCAACGATCCAGGAAACTTTGGCCGAAATTATCCAGAAGCATGTGAAAACAACTCAAATTCATATTGATGATATTCACCTCGATAAATCCATCCTGCACTTAATCCCCGAATATCTTAAAAACAGAAAAGAAGATATCCAAATGATCAGACATGCCTTGGAAAAGCGAAACTTTAGCGCAATCGAAGACCTAGGCCACAAGATGAAAGGATCGGGAAAGTGTTACGGATTCGAAAAAATCAGTATGCTTGGCCACCGGATCGAAATTTTTGCCAAGGAACAAAATGCTGACGAAATCGAAGAATCTGTTGGGCAGATGCAGGATTATCTATCCAGCATTCAATTTAGATAATTCAGATAACAGATTAGTGGGTGAGGGTTTTGACTGATTGAACAAGTTTTGCGAGATACTCCTCCCCTACCTCTTCAAAATCATCTGTAATCTTCATCACGCCACATAGGATGTTATTTACTTGTGCGAGGTAAATGTTATGGTAATACCGGTCTTTTATCCGGAATCCTAAAGAAATCTTTTTTACGGAATCAGCTCCTTTTGCATCTAAATATTTATTCAACATGCCCGTGGCTTCCTCTGGATTTTTCCCCTCGATCAAAAAACAATCGAAGGAGAGCTCCTTCATCTCATAGCTGACAACATAGCCATCATGGAGAAATTTATATCCCATGACATTTCTCAGGATGAATTTCTCAGTATTCGTTATCAATCCTTCTTTCGGGAAAGTCTGCAAATAAGCGGGAAATCCCTCTCTGTTTTCTGCGCGATTCACAATCTCTTCAGAGAAAACGTGGAGCCACTGATCGCTCCTCTCTCCGCAATCATAACAGAGAAGCTTGACGTAATATCTCCCAACCAGAAAATTCAAAGCGCCTTCTTCCATGTATCCTTGAGTTCCCAAATCCAGGAATTCGTTGTCAGGATAACGCTCGGCGCTGTATATGCCGAAAGAGTTCTTATGGTTTCCCATATCATAGATTTCCACAGCGACAGAATCAGAGGAATCATTTTTTGTATACTCGGCAACGATCAACTCTTTAAAATCATACGAGAGGTAGATCTCTGCCGCTCCATTTATGTATTCAAACAGAGATTCAGGAAAATAGGTATCAGGAGACTCGTTGGCTTCCATCCCTTCCACAGTTGGGAGAAGAGATTTAAGGACGACTGGAGTCTCTTGGTCTGCGCGACTGCTTGGAATTCGTAACAAGAAAAAGAAAATCAGCATGAGGCATACCCTTCTCACGGTTTGTCCTTGCTTGATGGGTCTCATATCAATCACTCCTTACGAACAAATCAAAACAATACATTTTATTATTTTTACCAGATTTCGAAAAAAAATGAAATGGGGACGTCCCCTATTGATTGGCCTATTGACAGAGTTTTTTGGAAAGAGTACCTTGGAATCAGAGAAAACAGGCCCGATTGAGAAGATAAAAAATGTCAACTGTGGTCATCGCAAGAGGAAAAAATCTTTTCTCTCCAGGCAATGAAATAAACGATAAATCCCTAGCACGCATGTACACACAGGGACTCTTTGCATTGACGGGACAGCCCAAATGGAAAGACTGCCTTCATAGCTTTCTCCCGATGAAGGATAAAATCGGCGTCAAAATCAACACAATTGGAGGAAAAAGCATATCCACCCGCCCCAATGTCGCCATGTGTCTTGCCAATTTCATATCAATAAATCACGATCAGGATGGGAACGTTATCGTGTGGGACCGCACCAATCGTGAGCTAAAGAATGCCGGATACAAGTTGAACTGGAATCGAACGGGTGTCAAGGTTTTTGGAACAGATACACTGGACATCGGCTACAATCGGAATCTTATCTCTCATCTCAACATCGGCAGTCTTTTTTCTGCGATTCAATCGGACCAAATTTCCTCCTCCATAAGTCTCGCCGTCCTCAAAGATCATGGATTAGCAGGGGTGACGGCTGGGATGAAAAACTATTTTGGTGCAATCCACAACCCCAACAAATATCATGACACGAATTGCGATCCCTATGTGGCTGAAGTCTTTGACACATCTCTTATCAAGAAAAAGCACAGGCTTACCATCTTGGATGGATTGATCGTCCAGTACCACCGAGGCCCATCTTACCACTCCCGCTGGGCGGAAAAACAGGGGATGCTGATTTTCAGCTTCGACCCCGTTGCCGCAGACGCGATTGGATGGCAGATCATCGAAAAATTGAGAGCCAAAAAGGGGCTTCCTTCCCTGCGCGAAGAAGACAGAGAACCGAGGTATTTAAAAACAGCCGAAAAAATGGGATTGGGAATTGCAGATTTTGACAAGATAAAAATCAAGGAAGTGGAAGTGTAATATGAATAGAAGGAATTTCCTGAAGACGACTGGAGCTGCCAGTACGTTGACTTGCTCTGGGTTGGCTTCCATGCTTATCAAGTTGCATGCATTCTCCCAAGATTCCAATCTATCCAAGATTGAAGCCCGTTTTTACAAAAAACATCCTGATCGAGAAATCGAATGCACTCTTTGTCCTCGCTTATGCAAACTCGGGGATAAGGAACGGGGTTACTGCGGAGTCAGAGAAAACATCGGAGGGACGTATTACACCCTTGTCTACGGAAAGGCATGCTCCATGCATATCGATCCGATTGAAAAAAAGCCCCTGTTCCACTTTTTGCCTTCCAGTAACGCATTGTCCATTGCCACTGCAGGGTGCAATGTGAACTGCAAATTCTGCCAAAATTGGGAGATATCTCAAGTGAGACCCGAGCAGATCCGCCACATCGATTTCCCCCCGGAGGCTGTCGTCCTTATGGCTGAAAAAAACAGCTGTCCTGTCATAGCTTATACTTATTCCGAGCCGGTGGTATTCTATGAGTACATGTTCGATACAGCACAGATGGCTCGCAATAAAAACATCAAAAACGCCGTGATCACAGGAGGGTACATCAATCCCGAGCCCTTGGTGGAATTGATAACGGTCGTGGACGCCATCAAGGTGGATTTGAAGGCGTTTTCCCAGGATTTTTATACCCAATACGTTCGTGGTGAGCTCCAACCGGTGCTCGATGCGATAAAAATAATCGCCAAAAGCAATGCCTGGATGGAAATTGTCTACCTTGTTATCCCCACGCTTAACGACAAACCTTCCGAAATCCGAAAATTATCACGATGGTTACTCCAGGAAATCGGTCCCGATGTTCCCGTTCACTTTTCCCGGTTTCAGCCCATGTATCTTTTGAAAAATCTTCCTCCCACACCCATCTCGACACTGGTCGAAGCTCACAAAGTCGCAAAACAAGAGGGCCTCCGGTATGTCTATATCGGAAACGTGCCCGGCCATAAATTTGAAAACACCTACTGCCCCAACTGCCAGAACAAAATTATCGAAAGAATCCAATATCACATCCAAAAAATCGAAATACATGGTGGAAAATGTAAATTCTGTGGGAACCCGATTCCAGGAGTTTGGGCCTAGATTTCACGCATGAGAAAACACATGCCTCCTTTCCTGTTGGGTTTTCTCGCCCTTTCTTTCCAAATCTACCTGCTGAGAGAATTTTCTGTCCATTTTTACGGGAATGAAATCACGTTTGGTTTTATTCTCGCTTCATGGCTCCTCTGGGGAGGGGTAGGCAGTCTTTTTGCTTCAAGAATCAAATGGGATATTTCCCGCATTCCTTACATTTATTATCTTGTTATCCTCGTTTTCCCGGTTTGTTTGGTCCTGTTGCGATTCTCCCGCTTTTTTCTCCACACCCTCCCAGGCGAAATCACGGGGATAACTCCGATGCTTTTCTTTTCGCTGGGTCTTTCGTTGATCATCAGCTTTCCCCTCGGTGCTCTATTCGTGTTCAACGCCATATTCCTGAAAGGAAATGTCACACAAGTTTATCTGATGGAGTCGTTGGGATCGGCGGTTGCCGGGATAGCTGTCTATTTTTTGTTCATCCCGGCCTTTTCAAACTGGCAAGCGACCGCTATCATCGGGGCCATAGTCTCGTGGATGGTATTCCTATTTATGCACAACAGGAAACAGACCCTCTGCTTTCTTTTTATTCTCCTCTATTTGGGCGCTTTTTGGGTATTTGATCTCCCCAGTCAAAAAATCCACTGGAAACCGTTTGAAATGATCGAGAGCATGGATACTCCGTTTGGGAAGTTACAGGTTATTCAAACAAAAGAAATGCTCTCCCTGTACAACAACACTCTTCTGATTTATTCCTTTCCGAATCTTGCCTCCTCTGAAGAATCCGTCCACTTTGCCCTGTTGCAGAGACCTCAAGCGGAAAAAGTCCTTTTGATCGGTGGTGGAGCCGGTGGAAGCCTGGGACAAGCTCTCAAATACCCAAAAACCCAGGTGGATTATGTCGAGCTCGATCCGGAAATAATCCGTTTGTCTCTCAAATACCTCCCTCAACAAGAAATTGATAATCTCAAAGACACAAGAGTCCAAATCTATTTCCAAGATGGACGGGCCTTCCTTAATAAAACTCCCGTCACCTATGACGCCATCATTCTCAACCTTCCCGATCCCTCCACCGCACAGATCAACAGATTTTACACGAAGGAATTTTTTGCACAGGCTAAAAAAAGACTATCCCCAGGAGGGATCTTCTCCTTCCGTGTTTCCTCAGCCGAGAATTATATCAGCGATGAACTCCAGAATTTCCTTGCCTCTCTCTACTTCACATTAAAAGAGGTTTTCCCTGAGATAGATATCGTTCCTGGAGATTCCAACATCTTTCTTGCCAGTTCGGCTCCGATATCTCTCGATCATCAAGAACTGTCTCAAAAAATCGACCGGCTAGATCTCAAAAATACCTACATCAGCTCACATTCTCTATTCTCCCGCCTTAGCCCGTTTAGGATTAGTTTGCTGAAAGAGATACTCGATCAAGGTCAAAAATCCATCAATCTGGATCTAGTTCCTATCAGTTATTATTACAATTCTGTTTTGTGGAGCTCTCAGTTTCAGACCCTGGAATCATCTCTGTTCCGGTCTGCCTCTCGGATCGGGCGTTTTTGGTTGCTTGATGTTCCGCTGATCGGATTGCTGCTCATCATGGTCTTATTGGGTTGGAGAAACAAAAAATCATCTTTTTTTCTTCTTCCTCTCGCTGTGATGGGGCTTACAACCATAACTGTCGAAATTATTATGCTCATCGCATTCCAAACCTTTTATGGATATCTTTATCAAAAAGTCGCCCTGCTTTTTGCTTCTTTCATGGTTGGCCTTTTTTTGGGGGCTCTTAGGGGAAAAAAAAGAAAGATAAAGGGATACCTGGAACTTCTCATCATTCAGTTTGGGTTCATCCTGCTCATATTCTTGCTGATCTTTTGGATAGAAGCTCAACCCCCTGAAATTTTCTTTTTCCTGTACCTTGTATGTTTAGGCTATCTGGGAGGAGATTTATTCATCGTGTCCAATCATTTGTATTTGAAGGAGAAAAAAAATTATGGAGCCGGGTATGGACTGGATTTGCTGGGGTCCTTTTTAGGTGCGTTGGCTGTCTCCTCGTTTCTCATCCCTCTTTTCGGATTGCCCCTTTTGGTAAAGTATATCTTGCTGGTCAACTCCTTCTGCTTTATCTTCCTCCTATGGGGTCAAAAAAAACATTAATTCAGGTTCCTGGATTATTCACCAGTTGAGTTTGCTGCAACGGCAAGGCAGTGATTCATGAAGCTGTAGTGTACTACCGCAAATGGATTACAACGAAGCCGGTGTGCTAAAATCGGCTGGCCCGGAGGGGAAAAATTGTCGATTATGAGATTTTTTTAGGTTTTCAAATTTGATTTGTTTTATTGAAGAATGGGATCGACAATTTTTATAAATAATTCAGGCATATATTCTTGACAGGAATAGCCATTTGTGCTTTACTGTAATGTTTATATTTCTGTCTATAATAAATAATAACAACTATATGTTATGAGAGCTACTTTACACACGGGGCATCCAAATGCGCATTAATCTTTCTCGCAAAAAAATTAGGGATTCTTTCGTAGACAAGGTTCAGGAACTTAGCGGACAAAATCTTCTCGCGTGTTATCAATGTGGCAAATGTTCGGCGGGCTGTCCTGCCGTCGACGAGATGGACATTCTCCCGAATCAAATCATCCGTTTCGCACAACTGGGTCTCAAAGAGGAGCTCCTTGCTTCCAAGGCTATCTGGATCTGTGCCTCTTGTTTGACTTGTAACGCTCGTTGTCCAAAGGGTATCAACATTGCGGAAGTCATCGAAGCCTTGCGCCAGATCTTGCTACGCAACAGAAAAGACCATCTCAAGGTCGAAAAGCTGTCGGATAAGGAAAAAGAAGATATTCCTCCCATCGCTCTTATCTGCAGCATGAGGAAATTCACTTCATAAGCATCTGCAATGACGGATAAACCCTATAATTCCAAAAACTTAAGGAATCATAATGAAAATATGCTATTACCCTGGCTGCACACTAAAAAATCACGCAGAAAACTTTGAAGATTCAACGATATGCTCTCTGAATTCTATCGGGGTGGAAGTCGAAGAGCTCAGCAGGTGGAACTGCTGCGGGACCGTCTTTTCTCTCACCACGGATGATTTGATCCATCACGTCGCCCCTATCCGCAACCTCATACGTGTCAAAGAAGCCAACTACGACAAAGTCATGACCGTCTGCGCCATGTGCTACAACACTTTAAAAAGAGCGAATGAACGCATCAAGTCCGATCCCGAAAGCATGGACATACTGAATAACTTCATGGACAGGGAAGAAGTCCAATATGATGGAAATGTCCAGGTTTTTCATCTGTTGGAATTCTTGAAGGACGAGATAGGATTCGAAAATCTCGCGAAAAAAGTGGTCAAGCCGCTAAAAAAACTCAAAATAGCCAGCTACTATGGGTGTCTTTTGGTCCGGCCGAAAGAAATCGGGCTTGATGATATGGAAAATCCATCAATCCTCGATGATCTAATGGAAATACTCGGGGCTGATCCTGTGGATTTTCCTTACAAGACAGAGTGTTGTGGCGCCTATCAGACTGTCGATAAGCCGGATATCATAGCGAATAGAACAAACAAGATCCTCACTTCTGCAAGAGAGCGGGGAGCGGAGATAGTGGTTGTCAGCTGCCCCTTATGCGCTTTTAACTTGGACCAAAGACAGAAACAAACGGTTGAAAAATATCCGGAATTCAAACATATCCCGGTGTTGTATTTCACGCAACCTTTGGCCATTTCTCTCGGTTGCCCAGAAGAGAGTCTAAGGTTCGACCTCAATTTTATAGATCCTAAGCCAATCTTGAAGGAAAAAGGATTAATCTGAGGAACAAATGGTTTATTTTGGTGATCTAAAACCTATCAAAGGCAAAATTCATATCGAAAAAGACAGATGTAAGGGATGTGCATTCTGTGTGGAATACTGTCCCAAAGACGTCCTCGAAATGTCTGAGGAGTTTAACGTCAAGGGCTATCATCCTCCTATTGTGAAGGATGAGGATGCATGCGTGTATTGCCAGCTTTGCGAATCCATATGCCCTGAATTTGCCATTTTTGTGACCATCAAGGAAGAGGAGGAAGAAGGTGAAAAAGGTGAAAGCAGACCCTAAGGGAGTTTTAACCGGTTCCCATTATCTTGACGGAGACTACGCGATCGCAGAAGGAGGACTAGCTGCTGGATGCCGATTCTTTGCGGGTTATCCGATAACACCATCTACAGAAACAGCAGAGAGGTTCGCAGAAAGAATTCCCTTTGTGGGCGGTGTGTTTATCCAGATGGAAGACGAACTCGCTTCTATCACCGCTCTGATCGGTGCCTCATGGGGAGGCCAAAAGACCATGACTGTGACATCCGGTCCAGGTTTTTCTCTGATGATGGAAAACATCGGATTGGCTTGCATGATGGAAACTCCGCTGGTTATAGCCAATGTGCAGCGAGGCGGACCTTCCACTGGACTTCCCACCTTGACCGGCCAGCAGGACATGATGCAGGCAAAATGGGGATCTCATGGCGACTACGAAATCATCGCTCTTTGCCCTGATTCTCCGCAGGAATGTTTCGATCTGACCATAGAGGCATTCAATCTTTCCGAAACCTACCGTGTTCCTGTGTTCTTGATGACGGACGAATGCGTGGGGCACATGCACGAAAAAGTGGTCATTCCTCCTGCTGAAGAGATCGAGGTCGTGGAAAGGAAATGGTACTCGGGGCCTAAGGATAAATATCTACCCTACAAATTGGATAAAGATGGGATCCCTTTCATGGTCAAAGCCGGAGATGGCTACCGCTTTCACACCACCGGATTGACCCATGACGAACGCGGCTACCCTGTCATCAACGCTGAATGTCAGGCCGCAACCATCCCTCGCTTATCGGACAAAATCAAGGATAATGCCGATAAAATCATCATGATAGAGGAAGATCAGATCGATAATGCCGAGATAGTCGTGATTTCATACGGAATCACCTCCCGAGTGTCAATCCGAGCTGTCCAGTTAGCCAGAAAGGCCGGTATGAAGATAGGAACGCTGCGGTTGAAAACCGTTTGGCCTTTTCCTGAAAAACGGATAAAGCAGCTGGCAAAAAAGATCAAAGCTTTTGTCGTTCCTGAAATCAACTACGGACAGGTTGTGCTGGAAGTGGAACGAAACGCAGCAGGGAAAGCTGCCACTTATCATGTTCCCCATATGGGTGGTTGGGTTCACGATCCCAATGATATTTTAAACGTCATCAAGGAGGCCGCAAAATGATTAAAGAAGATCGCCTCGAAGCAAAGAGCCCGTCAGAAAAATTTCTAAGAATGGACAGGATTCCCCACATCTGGTGTCCTGGCTGTGGAATCGGAACGGTTGTCACGTCTTTTAATGAAGCTTTGAAAAAGAGCAAGATCGATTTGGATGATGTCGCGGTCGTTTCGGGAATCGGTTGCACAGGCCGGGTAGCAGGATATGTCAAACTGGATTCATTCCACTCGACCCATGGCAGGGCCATTCCGTTCGCCACCGGGTTGAAGTTAGCAAACCCTGATCTTAAGGTCGTCGTTTTCAGCGGAGATGGAGATATATTCGGCATCGGCGGGAATCACTTCATCCATGCGGCTAGACGCAACATGGATATCACTGTCATCTGTGTCAATAATTTCAACTACGCCATGACCGGAGGCCAAGTTGCCGCAACGACCCCGCTCGGAGCCAATGCTTCCACCGCGCCTTATGGTAATTTCGAATTCTCGTTCAGCCTTCCCTATCTGGCGGAAGCGGCAGGAGCAACGTATGTGGCCAGATGGACCGCTCTCCATCTGCGGAGAGTGACCAAATCCATCCAGGAAGCCCTGGCCAAGCCTGGTTTTTCGCTCATCGAGGTCATCACACCTTGTGTCACTCTTTATGCCCGCAGGAACCGGCTGGGCGACGGATTGAACCTGCTGAAATATTATTATGACAAATCCGTGATAGAACATGGTGCCGATACACGAACGCTGGACATCAGTTACCAAGGGAAATTGGTAGTCGGCAAATTCATTGATAAAGAAAAACCGACATTCCTGGATGCCATGAACGAGCACATGACCAAAATTTTAGGCGACAAATACGTTAAATATGGAGAATAAACGATGGCAGAAATAAGATTTTCTGGATTCGGCGGTCAAGGAATCATCCGCTGTGGCCTTATTACTGGTAAAGCCCTCTCGCTTTATGATAACAAGCACGCAACCATGACCCAGAGTTTTGGGCCCGAAGCTCGAGGAAGCGCCTGCAGCTCCCAAGTGGTTGTGTCAGCTGACCGGGTGCTCTATCCCTACATCACGACGCCGGAAATTCTTGTCTCGATGTCCCAGGAAGCTTACGACAAATATGAACCCGATCTGCGAGATAATGGCATACTGGTTATTGACACCGACCTGGTTAAACCTAAACCGGTCCGGGGAAAAATCCAAATGTTTGCCGTTCCTTCCACACGATTCGCAGAAGAGCTGGGAAACCGCATCATCGCCAACCTTGTGATGCTGGGATGCTTCACGGCTGTGACGAAAATCGTTTCTTCTGAGGCTATGAAAAAAGCCCTTCCTGGAATGGTCCCGGGAAGATTTCTCGACCTAAACATCAAGGCATTTGATAGAGGTTACGAGTATGGACAGGAAGTGCTAAAAAAGGCCACAGCTAAGAAAAAAACCACAAAATCCAAAAAGTGAGGATTTGAGGAATAAAATGAAAAAAAAGACAGGAGTCTTTGTTTGCCACTGCGGCATAAATATCGCGGGAACAGTGGATGTCAAAAAAGTAGCAGGAGATCTTGCCAAACACCCCGGGGTCGATGTTTCGGAAGATTATGTTTACATGTGCTCTGACCCCGGCCAAAACATGATCATCGAGGCCATCAAGGAGAAAAAATTGGACAACGTGGTCGTGGCATGCTGCTCTCCTACCCTGCACGAAACAACATTCCAGAATGTGGCCAAAGCAGCCGGTATCAATAACTTGCAGTGCGAGATCGCCAATATCCGCGAACAATGCAGCTGGGTTCACAAAGAAATGGACAAGGCAACTGCAAAAGCGACAAAAATCACGAAAAGCGCTGTGGAAAAGGTCCGCCAAAATGAATCCTTAGAACCGATAAGCGTCCCTGTCACGAGAAGAGCCCTTGTTATCGGTGGAGGAATCGCCGGAATTCAAGCCGCTTTGGACATAGCCAACACGGGATACGAAGTTATTCTCGTGGAAAGGAACCCATCTATCGGTGGGCACATGATCCAACTTTCGGAAACCTTCCCCACACTCGACTGCTCCCAGTGCATCCTGAGTCCCAAGATGGTGGAAGTGTCGAAGCATCCCAAAATAAAGCTGATGACCTACAGCGAAGTTCAAGAAATATCAGGGTATGTAGGAAATTTCAAGGTTAAAATCCTCCAAAAACCCACCTATGTCGATCCGGATAAATGCACTCTGTGTGACGAATGTACAAAGGTCTGTCCTATTGTCATGACTAACGAGTTCGATCTGGGCCTAACGGGGCGCAAAGCCATTTATATCCCCTTCCCTCAGGCGATTCCAGCCACCTACACGCTTGATATAAAGGGCTGCCCCGGTCTTCTTCCGATCGCATGCGGCAAATGTGCCGATGTCTGCGAGCCAGAAGCCATCGACTACGATATGAAAGCCGAGATAATAGAAGAAGAAGTCGGTTCCATCATCGTTGCGACAGGTTTTGACCTGTACGAGAAAGAAAATTTGGCCGAGTACGGATACGGTAAATATGCGGACGTCCTCGACGGACTTCAGTTTGAAAGGCTGTGTTCAGCATCTGGTCCGACTCAAGGAAAAGTTTTGAGACCTTCCGATCACAAAGAGCCCAAAGAAGTGGTCTTCATCCAGTGCGCGGGTTCACGAGATCCCGAACTTCACTGCGCATACTGCTCGAAAATATGCTGCATGTATACGGCCAAGCATGCCATGCTCTACAAACATCATGTGCCTGACGGTCAAGCTTATATCTTCTACATCGATATCCGATCGGGTGGAAAAGGCTACGAAGAATTCGTGCAAAGGGCTGTAGAAGAGGACGGTGTGGTTTATCTGAGGGGAAAAGTCTCAAAAGTATTCGAAGATAAAGGCAAAATAAAAGTCTGGGGTGTCGATACCCTTGCGGGTAAAGATATCGAAATAGACGCGGACATGGTCGTTTTGGCTACGGCCATGCGCCCTTCCGAAGGAGCTTCGGAACTCGCTAAGAAACTAAAGATTGCTATGGACAAGGATGGATTTCTCGCAGAAGCTCATCCCAAACTCAGACCTGTGGAAAGCGTAACATCGGGAATGTTTCTGGCAGGAGCTGCCCAAGCACCCAAGGATATCCCTGAAGCTGTGGCCCAAGCAAGCGGAGCCGCAGCAAAGGCGATCTCCATTCTTTCACAAGAAAGGCTTTTCCACTCTCCGATGGTGGCAAAAGTCAACCTCAACCTATGCACAGGATGCGGCATGTGTGTGGAGGTGTGTCCCTACGATACTCTGTCCTTGAAGGACGGTAAAGTCGAGGTAAACGAAGTTTTGTGCGAAGGGTGCGGGACATGTCAAGCTACATGTCTAAGAGCCGCCATCAACGTGAAAAACACCACTCCTTCCCAGGTTCATGAAATGATCAGGGCAAGCCTCGGAGGCTGATAATGGCAGAACAATTCGAACCAAGAATCGTAGCTTTTTTATGCAAATGGTGCTCATCGGCAGGAAGCGATCTAGCCGGAGTATCCCGAATGCAGTATCCGCCCAACGTCATCCCCATCACGGTTATGTGTTCAGGCAGTGTTTCTCCGCTCTACATATTTGATGCATTCAACAAAGGGGCAGACGGTGTCCTCGTTTCCGGTTGTCACCCAGGAGACTGTCATTACATCAAAGGCAATTATTACGCCAGGCGGAGGATCGCCATTGTTAAAAAACTCTTGGATTTCATCGGGCTCGAGCCTGAACGCTTCCAGATGTCGTGGGTCTCTGCCGCCGAAGGAAAAAAATACACCCAGATCATCAGCGATTTTGTCGAAGAACTCAAACCTCTTGGCCCCCAAACCAAGCTCAGGAGAAATATATAATGGTAAATGTCGAAGATCTCCGCAAAGAAGCCAAACGGATTCTGAAAGAGGGAAAGGTTAAATATGTGATCGGTTACGAGAGGGGACAAAATGGATTGATGCCCAAACCCGCCTTCATCAAAGATCCCGAAGATGTCGACAGACTGATCTGGGACCCGACATGTGTCCACAACCTAACCAAATTCTTGGTAGACGAGAAAAAAAGAAAAGCCGGTGAGAAAAAACCAGATGAAAGGCCTGTTGGAATAGTAGTCAAAGGTTGCGACAGCCGGGCCATTGTTGTGCTTCTCCAAGAAAAATACATCAATCGTGAGGATATTCACATCCTCGGGATTTCTTGCGAAAAGACCGGAGTAATAGACGAAAAAAAGCTGGCAAACAAGCTTAAAGGCAAAAAGGCTGAAAACAGCGAACTTGACGAGAAGGGAAATTTTGTTATATCTGTCCAGGGTGGAACCATCAAAGTCCCGGCTGAAGAGCTTCTTGCAGAGAGATGCCTCGAATGTCGCGCGAATTACCCTGTCGTTTATGATCTTCTTCTTGGCGACAAAACGAAAAAAAAGGTCGAAGAACCGTTCAAATCCTTGGAAAAAATGGAATCTCTCTCAGAAAAAGAACGATGGGCATTCTGGACCGAGCAGCTTGCCAAATGCATCCGGTGCTATGCCTGCCGTTCTGCCTGTCCCATGTGTTACTGCGATGAATGTGTCGTAGACACCATCAACTTTGCCGTTACCGCTGATACGACGGCCTCTGAAAAGGCCGGCAAGATAAAATGGGTGGAGAAATCACCAGTCCCTTCAGAAAACTTCGTTTATCATATGGTCAGAGCTATGCATCTGGCAGGACGATGCATCGATTGCGGAGAGTGCGAGAGAGTTTGCCCTCTGGATATTCCTCTCCGTTTTTTGAATAAAAAATTGGAAAAAGAAGCCAAGGAGCTTTTTGGGTATGATGCTGGATTCGACCCAGACGAGCCATCGCTAGTTTCCAGTTTTAAAGACGAAGATCCAGAAGATTTTATCAGGTGAAACAATGGATAAGCTGCTCTTGAAAAAGGCCTTTCCCCAATGGGTGAAAAAACTTCAAGCCTACAGGATATACGCCCCTTCGAAGGACAAGGATATCTGGACCTACGAAGCCGTGAACACTCCGGAGGATGTCGACTTGGATTTCCTCACCACGGCTTTATCTCCAAAAAAAATCATTTTTCCACAAAGAGAAATCTACTTCGAGTTTAAAAAGGCCAGCGAAGACGAACCCGAAATCAAAGAAATCCTTCCCGCAAACGGGCCCACGATCATGTTGGGTGTCAGGTCATGCGACGCCAAAGCCCTAACTTTAACAGATAAAGTGTTCGGTGGCGATTTCGAGGATGTCTATTACTGGAAGCGCAGAAATCAAACGGTCCTCGTGGGATTGGCATGCAATACGCCCCCGAGTCCCAACTGCTTTTGTTTATCTGTGGATGGATCTCCTCACTCAACAGATGGATTGGATATTCTTCTCACAGACATGGGAGATAAATATCACGTCGAATCGTTAACAAAAAACGGGGTCAAACTCCTGAATCTTGCCAAAAACCTTTTCACTCCGCCTAAAGCTGGAGACAAAAAAGACCTTCAAAAAATTCACTCGGAGTCCGAAAAAAAAATAAAAAAGCAGATTAAAAACCTTAAAAAAATCCCCCCTAAGCTGAAAGGGATGTGGGACTCCTCTTTCTGGGATGAGGAAGCCATGAGCTGTCTCCGTTGCGGGATTTGCACCTACATGTGCCCGACATGTCATTGCTTTGATATCAATGATGAAGTCCACTCCCATGCTCCATTAACAGGAAAAAGGATCCGCACCTGGGATACATGTCAATTCCCCGATTTTACCATGCATTCCTCTGGGCACAACCCCAGACCAGACAAGGCTTCAAGACTGCGACAACGCATTATGCATAAGTTTCAATATTTTGTCGAACATTACCAGAACTACCAATGCACGGGATGCGGCAGATGCATCACAAATTGTCCGGTGGGGATCGATATCATCGAAGTTCTGGATAAGGTGAGAGATTATGGATCATAATACGTATATTCCTAAACTTGCCAAAATCATCGAAATCAAGGAAGAGGTTGATGGAGCCCGAGCTATCAAAACTTTCCGGACGCAATTCCTGGAAGATAACGGTTTTTCTCACCGGAGTGGTCAATGCGCGATGCTGTCCGTGTTCGGAAAGGGGGAAGCGATGATCTCCATTTCCTCCTCCCCTCTCGAAAAGGATTACTTGCAGTTCAGCATCCTGAAGATGGGACGGGTAACTTCTGCCCTTCACGAAACTCAGGTCGGAGATATCATCGGAATCAGAGGTCCTTACGGAAACAGTTTCCCGATCGAAAAATGGAAAGGGAGAAACTTGATTTTCATAGGTGGAGGAATCGGACTTGCGCCTCTCTGGTCGGTCCTTAACACCGCTCTAGGAAAAAAGCAGGATTTCGGAAACCTCTCCCTGTTCTACGGAGCGAGGACTTCCAAAGATGTGGTTTTCAAACAGGAACTGAAAGAATTGAAAAACAAGATGACAGTCCATCTTTCGATAGATGTGGAAGAACCGGATTGGGAAGAGTATGTGGGATTTGTTCCCCTGAATATATTGGATAAAAAGCCCTCACCCAAGAATGCCATAACCATCACATGTGGCCCACCCATTATGATCAAATTTGTGATACAAAACCTCCAAGCTCTCGGATTCAAGGATGAACAGATTTACACTACCGTCGAAAACAAAATGAAATGCGGAATCGGAAAGTGCGGCAGATGCAACATCGGCCTGCACTACGTATGCAAAGATGGTCCTGTCTATTCCTGGGCCGAGCTCAAAAATTTGCCCCAAGAATATTAAAAAGGAGATTTCTGAATGGCAACAAAGAAAGCAGTAAAAAAGACGCCCAAGAAACAAACAAAACCCAAGGCAAAAGCAAAACCTAAAGCAAAGGCAAACAAAGCAAAACCAGAGGAGAAGATGTTCACCATCTTCATCATGGGTAAAGCTCATAAAATTCCTGCTGACGCAACCATCATGGGTGCCATCGAATATGCCGGTTATCTGATAAAAAGAGGAGCGGGTTGCCGCGAAGGATTCTGTGGGGCTTGTGCCACGGTATACCGCCTTCCAGGAGATTATAAAATCTACACGGGATTGGCCTGCACAACGCTCGTGGAGGAGGGAATGTGGTTGACCCAACTCCCAGTCATCCCAGGACAAAAAGCCATCTATGACCTAGACAAACTGGAGCCAAACGTGGCCACCATACAAAAACTCTACCCGGAAGTCTTCCGGTGTGTGGCGTGCAACACCTGCACAAAGGCCTGCCCTCAAGATCTGGAGGTCATGGACTACATCCAAGCGGCTAAACGTGGAGATATCGAACAGGTTATGGACCTTTCTTTCGATTGTATCTGCTGTGGATTGTGCGCCATAAGGTGTCCTGCCGAAATCGTCCAGTACAATGTCAGTCTTCTTGCCAAGAGACTGTACGGAAAATATCTTTCCAAAAAAAGTCCAGAATTGAAAAAGAGGCTAAAAGAAATCAAAGCCAAAAAATTCGAAAAAGAATTCAAAGAAATGATGCCCATGAAAAAAGATAAACTCAAAAAGATATATTACAAGAGAGACCTTGAATCCTAATATTTTATGAGGAGTAGCCGATGTATCCAGAATATATGAAACCATCACTCGAAAAAGTCGCCCAATCCAGGAACAAGAGATTTGAGCTTGCCAAATCTGGCAAGCCGGTTTTCCCTCCGATGAGTGCCGAAGAAAGGGAAGACGTCTTATCCAAGTTTCATCCGGATTATAAACCCGATTCTAGAAAAAAAATCAGGTTAGGCCCGAATAAGGGAGAATTGATCACCACGGAAATCGCGGATATGTTAGAGGCCCACTCTAGGATTAGACCCGAACTCTTCGACCTCTCGTCTTCCGATTATGAAACAGATATTTTGATCATAGGCGGAGGCGGAGCTGGCACAGCGGCTGCGATCATTGCTGCCCAAAAGGGAACTAACTCCATTATTTCGACCAAGCTGCGTTTGGGAGATGCCAATTCCATGATGTCTCAGGGAGGCATGCAAGCGGCTATTACTCCTCAGGATTCACCGACACGCCACTATCTGGACGCTATGGGAGGAGGACACTTCGATAACAAACCAGAACTCGTGCGGGCTCTCACAGAAGATGGCCCTGATGTTGTGAAATGGCTGGAGGACCTGGGAGTTGTTTGGGACAAAAATGAGGATGGCTCTATGCAGGTTTTACACGGTGGCGGAACATCCAGAAAGAGAATGGCTTCTTGCCGTGACTACACAGGTGCCATCATATTGAGAACGCTGATGGACGAAGTGAGAAACCATCCGGATAAAATCACGGTTCTCGAGTTCATGCCGATCGTCGAACTCATTCTGGATTCCAAAGGTCAATGTGCGGGTGGAGTCCTGTACAATCTCGAGACTGAAGAATACTTCACCGTTAAGGCCAACGCAACCATTATCGCCACAGGGGGATACGGGCGCTTGCACATCCGAGGATTCGATACAACCAACCACTATGGCGCTACAGGCGATGGTCTGATCATGGCCTATCGGGCAGGCGCAAAACTGTTGTATATGGATTCTGTTCAGTATCACCCGACCGGTTCCGTTTTTCCCGAACAGATCGCAGGTTTCCTGATCACCGAAAAGATCCGAGGAGCTGGAGGACAGCCTCTCAACATAGATGGTGAACTGTTCGTTTTTCCGAGAGAGCCACGGGATGTTGAAAGCTCATCCATTATCCGCGAATGTGTCGAACATAAGAAGGGAATCACTACTCCAAGCGGCCGTGTGGGTGTTTGGCTCGACTCTCCGCTGATCGAGATGCTGCAAGGCAAAGGGTATATCCATAAACAATTTCCTGCTATGCTCAGGCAGTTTATCCGCTACAGTATCGATATCACCGAAGAACCCATGTTGGTCTTCCCTTCTCTCCATTACCAGAATGGAGGCATCGAGATCAACGCCGAATGTAAATCCAACATCCCTGGATTGTACGTAGCCGGCGAGGCTTCCGGTGGAGTTCATGGCCGCAACCGGCTGATGGGAAATTCCGTCTTGGATTACAATGTATTCGGGATAAGAGCCGGGAACTATGCCGCCCGATATGCAAAATCTGCCAAATTGGGTAAATTAACCCTGGAACACGTCAAAGATTATGAGCAGGCATTGAAAAGAGCGAAAATAAAAACAGACAGGATTGCTCCCGTTCTTCTGCCTTCGTATACGCCAGAAGATGTGCGAAAGCGCCAGTTGACGGCTTGTTATGAGGGAACCCTCCGCTAATCTCAGCCTGAATTATTTATAAAAAGTACCGATGACATCTTTCGTTTTCGATAAATCCGAAATTTCATATTGATTTGTATCATTCATCGGCATTTTTCCCCTCTGGGCGAGCCAATCTCACTGTATCAACTGCGTTGCAGCTACAGCAATCTCAACCTGTGAATAATCCAGACTGCCTGAATTTTTTATTAAAACTTCCACTCCCTCACAATAACAATAATGTCGGGTGGGTTGGCAAGATTCAAGGTTGGAGCTTTTTGCACGACTCAATAATTGGAAAGATTGGGATTGTGTCGAAACGCAGCCTTAAAGGACGATGGGTTGGATTGACTTTTGAGATAAAATTGATATATGCTAAAAAACGATCTTAAGAGCAAGAATCCCCAACGAGTCACACAAGAGGAGGTTTGAATGGATTACGGAGGCATAGAGAAGCGAACTTGCATACGATTCGAAATCCCTGGAGCAACTGTCAGCTACAAATTAAAGAAACCTTTTCTCACAAAAACATCATACGGAGAGGAATTTTGCCCTGCAAGCGATCTCAGCCGGGGGGGACTCCGGTTCCTTTCCCAAGAAGAATTGAAGATCGGCACCCCGATAATGCTGAAAATATCCATCCCAGGAGAAAGAATCCCATTGGAGCTTTACGCACAAATCCGTTGGGTAGCTCCGAATGTCGGCATGAGCTACAAATACCAAATCGGAGCTCAGTTTAAGCCGTATGGTGAAAAGAAGGGTCAGAATTATCCCGGTTCATTAGTGAAAATCATAGCTCTTGAGCAAAAGTTCGCACCTGCTGACCAAAACGAACGATCCAAATCTCCCAAGGAAGAATTCAAAACCGACGGGTAACCCCTCTGCCTACCCTTCAATCACAACCAGGGAATAATCGGCAATTTTACTAAGAAGTCGACTGATCTCCTGAAGTAGAGCCAAACGATTCTTTCTGAGTCTTTTATCATCGGTCATAACCAGAACATGATCAAAAAAATCGTTTATCGATGACCTCATACGGAATATCATTCTCTGGGCTTTGGCAAAATCCCCGATAGCAATCAAAGGAAGGATATTGTCTCGTATGATAGAAAAAGTCGTGTGCAGCTCTCTTTCCTGTTTTTCTAGCAATAGCTCCTCATTCACTTTGTACTTGGATTGGTCTTGAAGGATGTTATTCACTCTCTTTGCGATCATTATCATCGGTTCGAATTGAGGGCTATCTTTCAAGCTGTTCAAAGCTTTCAGCCTTAAGTAAGAATGGTAAACATTGTCAATTCCGGGAGCGAGAGAAGCTTTCACCAGATCATACCGGTATCCTTGACTCTCAAATATGTGTTGGAGGCGATTTTTGAAAAAATCCAACACAAAAGATTTCACATCCTCTTTATCTCTCACCAATCTGTCTTTCATCGTGTTGATGACTTTGTCCAATAAACGAGGAAAGGAAAAGCTCAACTTTTTTTCCAGGATGATCTTGCAGACCCCTTGGGCATTCCTTCTGATACCAAAAGGATCTTTGGACCCGCTCACCTCGACTCCAACTCCTGTTGTTCCTACAATCGTGTCCAGTTTATCGGCCACAGATAGGATGGCCCCGGTCAACGAAAAAGGAGAGGAATCATCCAGGCTAACAGGTTGGTAGTGCTCATAAATGGCTTTCCAAATTAGGATTGAATACCCTTCCTCTCTGGCGTAAAGCCCGCCCATTTTTCCCTGGAGAGAGGGGAATTCTCTAACCATATCAGTCATCAGATCCACCTTGCACAATTCGGCTGCCTCTGTTGCAGCGTTCTTTTCCGCTTGGAGCTCCAGCCTGTCTGAAAAGTACGCAACGATTTTCTTCAATCTATCTGTTTTATCTTGGTAGCTTCCCAGGCGCTCTTGGAAAATAACTTGGTCTAATCTTTCGGACTTTTCCTTAAGGGATGATTTGACATCCTGCAACCAAAAGAATTTGGCATCTTCCAATCTTGCTTTCAATACCCTCTCATTTCCCTTTCTAATCAGAAATTTGGGATCCCTATAGGCATCTGCCACACCCAAGAAATGCGGAAGCTGTTTTTTACCTTTGAGCACGGAAAATAATCTTTGTCCTTCTCTCATAGCTGTGCTCAACACTTCCAACGGCAGTTTGAGGTATTCCTGAGGAAAACAACCTACAAAAACATACGGATGCTCAACATCGTACGTGAGTTTTTCCAAAAGCTGGTCGTCCGGATGAAGCGTTGCCTCCAAACGTGTCAGTTTCTTTTCTGCTTGTTTCAAGATTTGTGTTCTGCGCTCTTCCGGATCGATGACAACCCCATTCTGCTTCAAAAGAGCTCTGTACTCTGCAAATGTTTCGACTTGGAGCTTCTTGGGGCTGAATATTTTATGTCCGGTGGTGTAATTTTTCGAGGGAACACCGTTGATGGCAAAATGCAGAGCTATCCGATCGAACAGACATAAAATGCTTTTGATCGGTCGAGAAAATCTAAAAGATGAATCGCCCCACCGCATCATTTTCGGGAAAGAAAGGGTTCCTATGATGTTTGGCAAAATCTGCTCGAGAATGTCTGGTGTTGGTTTTCCCGCTTCGATCTTTTTTATTCCGACATAATCCCCTTTTTTAGTCTGTATGATTTCCAGATCACCTAAGCTCACACCTTGGGATTTTGCGAATCCGATGGCAGCCGGTTTTGCGGAACCGTCCTCTGAGAAGGCGACAGACCTAGGTGGCCCGACAATTGTTTCCTGTTTATCCTGTTGTTTTTCGACAAAGCTCCCATGCAAGATCAAACGTCGACAGGTTCCATAGGTGCGAATTTTTCCGAAACTGTCATTTCCGTCAACAAGCTTGTTGGCAATTAATCCTTCTGCCAAGCGATTTTCTAGCTGCACAAGAGCCCCTTTCACATGTGCGGGAGGCATCTCTTCGGTAATGATCTCCAGGAGGAATTCCATCAGGCTAAGACCTCCTGTGAAGTGAACTTTTGAGCGATATGGTTGACCACAACTCTGATTTGAGAAATCATCTTTACCCTTTCTGTAACGCTGATAGCTCCCCTTGAATCTAAAAGATTAAAAAAATGGGAGCATTTTAAGCACATATCATAGGCAGGAAGAAGCAAGTCTTTATCAACAAGCCGCTGCGCTTCTCTATGGTTTTTCTGGAAGGAACTATGGAGCAGTCGTACATCCGCTTGATTGAAATTGTACTCGGAGAACTCTTTTTCTTCTCGAACTCTCAAATCTCGATAGGTGACATCATCTGACCAATTCAAACTAAAAATGTTGTCCTTTTCCTCCAAGAACATCTCCAGTCTTTCCAGGCCGTAAGTAATCTCCACAGGCACAGGAGAAAGGTCGATTCCACCGGCTTGTTGAAAGTAAGTGAACTGAGTGATCTCTAAGCCGTCCAGCAATACCTGCCATCCCACTCCCCATGCCCCGATGGTGGGAGACTCCCAATCGTCCTCATCGAAGCGGATATCATGATCCTGGAGGTCGATGCCCAAAGAAGTCAGGCTGTCGATATACAGCTTCTGAATATCAGAGGGAGCTGGCTTGATTATCACTTGATACTGGAAGTGTTTCTGTACTCTGTGGGGATTTTCACCAAATCTTCCATCCGTCGGCCTCCGCGATGGCTGGACATAGGCTACCTTCCAGTCCCGGTCATCTAAAACGCGGAAAAAGGTATCGGGAGTCATGGTTCCAGCCCCCACTTCCACATCATAGGGTTGAGCCAGATAACAGCCCTGATCTGCCCAATATCTCTGGAGGGACATGATTAAATTTTGCAGACTCATTCTTGCTCGGTTAACTCCCTTGTATTTCGTCGTTACGGTTTTTGTGCCAGCGCAAGACAGGATTTCGGGCAGCGCTGGTTTCATCCAAACGCCGCACATATGAAACATGAGGGGCGTTTTTAAGCACCTCCGGATTGTTTCTCGCCTCTTGTGCGATCTTTTTCATGGCTTCTATGAAACGATCCAGATCTCTCTTACTCTCGGTTTCCGTGGGTTCTATCATCAAGGCCCCTTGGACTATCAGGGGAAAGGACATGGTCGGGGGATGCACATCGTAATCTATCAGTCGTTTCGCGATATCGATGTTGTTTACCCCATACTCTTTCTGGATTTTATCCGAAAAAACACATTCGTGAAGAGTGAGAGTTTTATACTTGAGATGATAATCGTTTTCCAGACTCTTGCGGATGTAGTTTGAATTCAGAACAGCAACTTCAGAAATTTCTTTTAGACCTGTTGGGCCAAGAGATAATATGTACACCATCGCTTTGAGGACAACCAGAAAGTTGCCGTGGAAACTTCGCACTCTCCCGATACTTTTTGGCCGTTCCATGTTCAAATGAAAGATCCCATTTTTTGTTTCAATGATCGGAAAAGGGAGGTAAGGTTCCAACTCCTTCTTCACTCCCACGGGTCCTGATCCTGGACCTCCTCCTCCATGAGGAGTGGAAAACGTCTTGTGCAAATTGAGATGAATGACATCTGCTCCCATGTCCCCTGGCCTGCACATCCCAATAAGAGCATTCATGTTGGCACCGTCCATGTAGACAAAACCTCCCTTGGCATGGACTATTTCGGTGATCTTTTTTATTTCGGTTTCAAAAACGCCCAAAGTATTGGGATTGGTCACCATCAAGGCTGCCACATCTTCTGTCATGTTCTTCTTTAGGTCCTCCACATCCACTGTCCCCGATTCGTTCGATTTGATCTCCTGTACCCGGTAGCCACAAGCATGAGCGCTGGATGGATTGGTTCCATGAGCGGAGTCCGGAATCAAGACGATTTTTCTCGGATTTCCCCTTTCTTCCAAACAAGCCCGTATCAACAACATCCCGACGAGCTCTCCTTGAGCCCCTGCTGAAGGTTGGAGAGTGTAGGCATCCATGCCTGTGATATTCTTCAGAAGCTCTTCTGTCATTTTAAGAATTTTAAGGCTTCCTTGCGTTAAGTCTTCCGAAGCCTCGGGATGAGAGCTCAGAAACTCTTTTGTCGAAGCAAGTTTTTCATTGATCTTGGGATTGTATTTCATCGTACAGGAGCCCAGAGGGTAAAAACCCAGATCGATACAAAAATTCGTCTGGGAAAGCCGAGTGAAATGTCTCACCACTTCCACTTCGGAAACCTCAGGAAATCCGTCGATCTCTTCTCTCGATGGAATATCCTTCAAGATATCGTCAATCACAGGCACATCCAGCTTCGGCAAGAGGAATCCCCTTTTGCCCGAGCCGCTGATTTCGAATATCAAAGGTTCCCGGATCATTGACATGCCTCCTCAAGGTGGCCAATAAAGCGATCGATATCCTCTTTTTTATGGGATTCCGTAACACAGACCAGCACACAATTGGCCAACTCAGGATAGGCTTCCTCAACGGAAAGCCCCCCGATAATTCCCTTTTCCTGTAAAAATGTGTCGATATCAGCCCAAGGATTTTCAAATTCTAAGATAAACTCATTGAAACACGCCCCTCGGAACCTCGGTTTAATCCCTTTGATCTGGGTGATTTTGTCCCGTGCGTAGTTCGTTTTCTGAATATTTTGCCAAGCAAGCTCCTTCAATCCTTTTTTTCCGAGAAGTTCTAGGAAGATGGTGGCCCGCAATGCACACCAAGCCTGATTGGTGCATATATTCGAAGTGGCCCGTTCCCGCCTGATGTGCTGTTCCCTAGTAGAAAGGGTCAAAACAAATCCTCTTTTTCCATCCACATCCTTGGTCTCCCCTGCTATCCGGCCCGGGAATTGGCGTAAAAACTCCTTTTGGCAAGCCATAAAGCCAAGATAAGGACCACCAAAACTCAGATGGAGCCCGAAGGATTGTCCTTCTCCTGTAACGATATCAGCTCCGAGATTCCCAGGAGCTTCCAGTATTCCGAATGAAACGGGCTCCGCAACAACCACGACGGATAGGGCTTGACGTTCATGGGTAAGTGCGGAAATATTATCTATGTTCTCGATGACGCCAAAAAAATTGGGAGATTGGATCAGGACTGCTGAGGTATCCTCATCTAATTTCTTGTTCAAATCTTTAAAATCAACTTCTCCCCTATCCGAATATGCGATCTCTTCTACTGATAAATCTAAATTTCGTGAATATGTCCTTATGACCTCTCTGTATTGGGGGTGGACACTTTTAGCCACTAAAATCTTAGGCCTTGATTTTAATCTGTGTGCCATCAACGCCGCTTCTGCGGCTCCTGAGGCTCCATCGTACAGAGAAGCATTGGCGATGTCCATCCCGGTGAGCTGGCAGATCAGAGTCTGAAATTCAAAAATTATCTGTAAAGTCCCCTGGCTGACTTCCGGCTGGTAGGGAGTATAGGGACTTAAAAATTCTCCCCGACTGCTCAAATAGTCGACAACACTGGGAATCACATGAGAATAAGCTCCGGCTCCCAAAAATGAGAGAAAATGGTGATAGGAGTTTTGGTTGGCAATTTCCTCAATCTGTCGTGTGAGTTCCGGCTCTGTCAACGCTTCTGGAACATCCAGTTTCTGTTTGACCTTGAGGTCATCGGGGATGGAACAAAAGAGTTCATCGACAGAGGAAATGCCAATCTTGGCCAACATTTCCTTTTTGTCTTTCTCGCTGAGAGAGATATAGCTCATGCTAGTCTTCCAGGCCCTCCAAGAATTTTTCATACTCTGATGCAGACATCAAATTTTCCAATTCTGTCTCATTCTTGACTTTTATCCGGACTATCCAGCCTTTATCATGAGGATCCTCGTTAATCAGCTCAGGGGATTCATTCAATTCCTCATTGATTTCCATGATTTCTCCAGATATCGGGGAATAGATATCTGACACAGCCTTGACAGATTCGATGACACCAAGGGATTGATGAAATTCCAGTTGTGCTCCAGGTTGTGGCAATTCAACATAAACGACATCCCCAAGCTGTTTTTGTGCAAAATCTGTGATCCCGACTGTGGCATTCTCTCCATCAATCCTCAGCCATTCATGATCTTTTGAGTAATAAAAATCATCAGGATACATGAAAATCCTCCTCTTCTTATTGAGTGCGTGTAATTATTGTTTTTCTTCTTTTTTATAAAAAGGTGTAGGAACGACCTTTGCTTTGACCCGTTTTCCCCTTATGTCGATGGCACACTCTGTCCCGATTTCCGTAAAATCAACGGGGAGATAAGTCAATCCGATACTCTTTTGAAAAAAAGGAGAAAATGAACCTGATCTCACTTCAGAAATCTTCTCATTTTCGATAAAAACAGGATAATGAGGACGGGCGATTCCCTTCTCTAGCAATTCAAACCCGACAATCTTTCTGCGAACGCCCTCTTCCTTCTGTTTGAGCAGCGATTCTCTTCCTAAAAAATCCCCTTTCTTGAATTTGACAAGCCACCGCATCCCGGCTTCTAAAACGGTTGTGCTTTCATCGATATCATTTCCGTAAAGCATGAGCCGGGCTTCCAGACGCAAGGTATCCCGGGCTCCCAGGCCAATCGGTTGAAGGCCATAAGTTTTCCCCTCTTCCAGGATAGCATCCCAAATTTTTTGTGGATTTTGAGCAAGTGTGTAAATCTCAAAACCATCTTCACCGGTGTAGCCTGTCCGGGAGACAATGGCTTCCACGCCTTCGACAGAGCCTCTCTCCACCGCAAAGCCAGACATCTCTGCCAAATCAATCGCTGTTAAAGGTTGAAGAATTTTATTGGCTCCAGGGCCTTGTAGTGCCATTTGCGTGTAATCTTCGCTTTTGTTCTGTACCTCAACATCAAATCCCTGTTTGTGGCTGAGTATCCACTGGAAATCCTTGTCCGTATTGGCTGCATTGACCACAAGAAGATAGGCATTTTCATCCAGATAATAAACGAGAAGATCGTCCACGAATGTGCCTTGGGGAGTGGTCAAAGCAGAATACTGGGCTTTGTTTGCATCCAGGTGTGCCGCATTATTGGGAGTGAGATATTGAACAAAATCCAGCGCTTGATTTCCTGAAATGACGATTTCTCCCATATGACTTACATCGAACAAACCTGCCTTTTTACGAACAGCCATGTGTTCTTGTATTATTCCAGTGTATTCGATCGGCATTTCCCAGCCAAAAAACTCCACAAACTTTGCGCCTGCTGTTTTATGAGCCGAGTAAAGGCGTGTTCTTTGCACATCGCACCTCTGCGAAATGTATTTACTACCATATAATAATCCGAGATGCAAGAGAAGAAAAAGGGAAGGACAAAAAAATGGAAGCATTTCCAAAACCGTGATAAAAAAACAGTCAGGCAAGCTAATACGTCAGCCCGCTGATTTTCCCCAGCGAGGAAAATCCGCTTATTCCTCGGCTCGCTCTCCTCTTCGAGGAACCATGCCCGCTCGCCTCCGGATGACTTCCTCATCAGCTTACCAGACTGCTTTAAGACCATCACGGTTTTGGAAATGCTTACCAAAAAAATTGAACCGTCCCTATTTTTTTTCAAATTTGCTATAATGGATGGCTACCGATGATTAGATACAAGGCCAAACTTAAAGAACAAATCCGTCAATCGCTGATGGATAGATATCCGCTGAAGGAAGCCCAACTGCATATATCTTATACCCCTCAGGCAAAAATGGGAGATTTTGCCCTCCCGTTCCCTCTTCAACTGGCAAAAGAAATGAAAAGACACCCCAGAGAGCTAGCCGCAGAGATCGTTCCCCTTTTGTCCGACCTCCCCAGGATCGATAAAATCGAAGTGGCTGGCCCAGGTTTCATCAATCTTTTCTTAAACCGCCGTGATTTTTTTCTCTATCAAATCGATTCTCTCGATAAACGGACATTTCAGCAGGAAGAAAAAAAAATCATCATCGAACACACCAATATCAACCCGAACAAGGCTGCTCATGTGGGCCATCTAAGGAACGCTGTTTTGGGAGACACTTTGGGAAGATGCCTGAAATACAAGGAAGAAAACGTCGAAATTCAAAATTACATCGATGACACGGGTATTCAGGTGGTGGATGTCACCTTTGGTTTTATGGACATGGAACATAAGACTCTGGAGGACATCCAGAGGATCGAGGGGAAATTTGATTACTACTGTTGGGATCTGTACACCCGCGTCTCTTCCTACCTGGAAAAACACCCTGATGCCCAATCCCGGAAATCCGAAATATTGAGAAAGATCGAAGATGGAGAGCAGCCTGAGGCAGAGATTGCAGAGCACATATCCAGACGGATCCTAAGTGCCCATCTCGAAACGATGAAACGGATCGATGTCAGCTATGATGTTTTGCCGTGTGAAAGCAGCATTCTCGGACGAAAATTCTGGGATAAAGCCTTTTCTCGATTAAAAGAAAAGGAGGCCATCTACCTTGTGGATGAAGGTTCGAACAAAGGCTGTTGGGTCATGAGGATCGAAGATGATGAAGAGAGGGAAAAAATCATTATCCGCTCCGACGGAACAGTCACCTACGTGGGGAAGGATATTGCCTATCAACTGTGGAAATTCGGCCTTCTCCAAAAAGATTTTTACTACGAACCGTTCATCGAGGATAATGGCAAGACCGTCTGGATAAGTACGGCCGAACCCAAACAAGCCACCTCTTCTTTTGGGAACGGAACCTTGGTTTACAATGTGATCGATACGCGCCAATCCTATCTCCAGAAAATTGTCGTTCAAGGATTGAAATCATTGGGCTATCAAGATCAAGCCAAAAAATCCATCCATTATTCTTATGAAATGGTCGCGCTCTCCCCAAAGAGCCTCGATGAACTCGGCCAAAAAGTTTCCGCAGAAGACAAGGAGCGCGATTTCTTGGAAGTCTCGGGGAGAAAGGGACTGGGAGTGAAAGCGGATGATCTGCTAGACAGGCTGGAACAGAAAGCTTTTCTGGAAGTGGAGAGAAGAAACCAGGATCTGCCTTCGGAACAGAGAAGGCTTATCGCCCGACAGATCGCCACTGGGGCTCTGCGCTATTTTATGCTGAAGTTTGCCAGGAATTCGATCATCGTGTTCGATTTCGAGGAAGCTCTGAATTTCGAAGGGGAAACCGGCCCTTACCTCCAGTATTCCTTTGTTCGGATAAACAGCATATTTCGTAAACTCAAAGAGAGAGAGAACTTCACAGAAAAAGATCTTAAAACCTTAGGGCTCGAACAAAACATTCCCATAGACACTCTTCCGGAGCAAGAACAGGAAGACTTTTGGGAGCTCGTTTTTTATGCCTCCCAATTCGAGGAGGAAATCCAGCATTCTGTGCGTTCACTGGAGTTTTCCCATTTAGCCAAATTTGCCTTTAATCTCTGCCAAAAATTCAATGCTTATTATCATAAATACTCTATCCTTGCGGAAAAGGACCAAAACACCAAGTCCCTTCGCATATGGACGATTCAATATGTCAGGGAAATATTAAAAAGAGTTCTTTCCCTTATGGGTATCCCACAACCGGCAAGGATGTAACGTTTTTCTATAGGCAAAAGTTTAATAACAAAACCGAAAAATAAATTAGGAATGGAGGTAAAAGAAACTCAAAAATGATTGAAGTGGAACATCTTTTCAAAAAGTACGGAGATCTTTTGGCCGTCCATGACTTGAGTTTTTCAGTTAAAAAAGGCCAAATTTGGGGACTCCTTGGGCCGAATGCGGCAGGGAAAACCACAACCATGCGGATTCTCACCGGGTATATACCAGCAACAGATGGGAAAGCGACGGTGGCTGGATATGACGTGTTCGAACAGCCTAACAAAGTCAAAAGGATAATAGGGTATTTGCCTGAGAACGTCCCGTTGTATCCGGAAATGACGGTTCAGTCTTTCCTCCATTTCGTGGCCGAGATCAAACAAATTCCAGCCTCAAAGAGGAAAGAGTCTGTTGAGAAAGCTATCTCCCTTAGTGCGCTGGAGTCGGTGCGGAGAAGGCTTATCAAGAATATATCCCGGGGTTTCAAACAGCGCGTGGGCATCGCCCAAGCTCTGATCCATGACCCTCAAGTTCTTATTTTGGATGAGCCGACAATCGGCCTGGACCCTGCCCAGATCATTGAAATCCGCCAACTCATTAAAACCCTCAAAGGAGACCATACGATCATTCTCTCCACCCACATTTTGGCAGAGGTAACACAAACATGTGACGGCGTGGTTATCATCAACGAAGGAAAACTCATGGCATCAGGATCATTAGAGGAACTCACCGCATCGTTACAGGAAAAGGATGGTGTTTTCATCAGGCTGAGAGAAGGAGGAAAAGAGAAAGTGGAACACCTCCAAAACATTCCTGGTGTGGACAAGGTCTCGATTCGGGATGATGGATACAAGATCGAATGGACCAGAGGTAATGACAGCAGGGACGATATCACACGATATATCGTGGAAAGGAACTGGGGACTTCTGGAAATGAGGTCTCTGGCCATGGACATCGAGGAGCTCTACCTCAGAGTCATCACAGGGGGGACAGAACAATGACAAACATCTGGGCTATATGCAAAAAAGAGATCAAATCGTACTTCACCTCCCCGATCGCTTATGTCGCCATCACTGTTTATCTTGTCTTGGTCGGCTTCTTTTTCCACAGCCTTATCTGGTGGTTCAACACCCAGTCCATGCAGATGGCTCAAAATCCCTACTACCTCCAACAGATGAACATCAACCAGATGGTCTTCTCTCCCCTATTTCACAACATCAGCATCATTCTCCTGTTGATGATCCCCTTGCTAACCATGCGTCTTTTTTCAGAAGAGATAAAGATCAAAACAGATGAACTGCTTTACACATCACCCATATCCATTAATCAGATCATCCTCGGCAAATATTTCGCCAGTCTCTTTGTCTTGCTTGTGATGTTGCTGCTGACCGGGATTCTATCCTTGCTCACTTTTGTCTACGGGAATCCTGAACTGAAACCCATTCTCATCGGATATTTGGGTCTTTTTTTGATGGGTGCGGCCTTTGTGGCCGTAGGTATCTTTTTCTCCTCTGTAACGGAAAACCAGATTGTAGCCGCTGTTTTAACCTTTGGATCTCTCCTTCTATTCTGGGTTTTGAACTGGGCCTCCTATTCTGCCGGAGGGATATGGAGAGAAGTCCTCAATTACGTTTCCTTTTTTCAGCATTTCGATGATATGACCAAAGGAATCCTGGATACTACAGATCTTGTTTATTACATTAGTTTCATCTTTTTGGGATTATTCCTCACACATTCTGTGATCCAGTCTAGAAAGTGGAGATAGGAAATGGAAAAAATCAAAAAAAATCTGAATTATATCGCTTTGGCGCTAATATTGCTGGCATTTGTGTCATTCCGAATCTGGCCTTACAAAAAAACTGTTCCCGCCCTTCTGTTTTCCCTTGGAATCATCGCCTTGGTCGTATACATCGTGATGAACTTGGCTCTTTTGAAACAAGGTTTCAAAAGAAAGTCTTTCATCTATTCCAGCAACCTACTCCTTGTGATTGTCCTCGTGCTAGGCATTTTGACCATCATCAACTACTTCTTTGCAAAAAACCATTACAGGATGGACTTCACCGAATCAAAGCTTCACAGCCTTTCAGACCAGTCTGTATCCGTGCTCAAAGGATTGGACGATGACGTCAACATCAAGTTTTTTTTTCGCGAGGGCAACTTCAGCCGGGCCAGTATGGAACATCTGATTGAGATCTATTCTTATCACTCTAACAAAATCAAACACGAATTCATCGACCCGGACAAAAATCCCGGGTTGGTCAAAAGATACGAGATCGCCGAGGACGGAACCACTATATTCGAAAGCGGTGAAAAAGAGAGCCGCATCACATCCACATCGGAAGAAGACATCACGAATGCCATCATAAAAATATCAAGAGAGGGGGAAAAAGTTATTTATTTCCTAGAGGGGCATGGAGAAGCAAGTCTAGAGGAATCAGGTGACAACGGATACTCCATCGCCAAGGGTGAACTGGAAAAGTTGGCCTACGAAGTAAAAAAACTTGCCTTAGCTCTGGAAGATAATTTTCCCGACGATTTATCCTTGCTCGTCATTCCTGGCCCGCAAAAGGATCTTCTTCCCAATGAGTTGGAAACCATAAAGAAATACATCCAGAACGGGGGTCGCGTTTTTTTCATGACAGATCCTGAAACCGCCCCTGGACTGACACCCTATCTGGAAGAATATGGGGTAAAACTGGAAAGCGATCTTATCGTCGATACTGTATCCAGGCTCCTTGGTGGGGACTACTTTATGCCTGTTGTCAACGACTACGAACCCCACAGCATCACGGATAAGTTCCGTTATGCCACTTTTTTCCCTTATGCCAGATCCGTTAGCACAACAGAGGAAAAACCCGAAGGCATCACCCTCGAAGTCATAGCAAAAAGCAGTCAAAATTCTTGGTCAGAACGTCAACTCGATCAGCAAGAGGTCATTTTCAACGAAGAGAATGATATCGGTGGCCCCATTTCTCTTGCGGTGGTCGCAACTATCCGGCCAAAACAGGAGACACAACAGGAACCTGAGGAAGAATCAATAGAACAAAAGGAGGAACAACAACCGCCCGAAGACATTACGCCCAAACCTGAGGGAAGAATAGCTGTTTTCGGCGACTCCGATTTTGTGACCAACCGATATTATTACCTGTCCGGGAACGGGAACTTTTTTCTTAACACGGTCAACTGGCTCACAGAAGAGGAGGACCTGATCGCAATACAACTCAAAACATCCTCACCCCGCACCATCCAGCTCAGTCCTTCTCAAGGCCGGCTGATCTTCTTTGTTTCTCTCATCATCCTTCCCATGGCGGTTCTGATTTCGGGCATTTTTATCTGGGTAAGGAGAAGATCTTTATGAAATTTAAGACCACACTTCTTTTGTTTGGAATTTTCATCCTGTTGTTTGCCGCCGTGTATTTTTTCGAGTTCAGGAGTCAAGGCGAAGAAAATGAAAATGACATGCTTATCTCTTTTGCCTCAAAAGATGTCGAAAAAATAATCTTCAAAAATGACGGGCAAACGATCCAATTTCAAAGAAAGGAAGAGGAATGGTTGATCACGGATCCGATCGAAACCAAGGCGGATAAGTATGAAGTCAATATGCTGGCAGACGATTTTTCCAACCTCCGGATCGAAAGAGTCGTGGAGGAAGAACCTTCTGATCTTGAAAAATACGGCATCCCTCAAAAGGAAATAGAACTTTACACCAAAGGCCAGGATATTCCCATTAAAATTCAAATCGGGATGCAAAATCCACTGGATAACACCTTTTTTGCCAAAAAAGCTGAAGAAAAAAGGGTTGTCTTGATCCCGAGTAGCCTAAAAAGCCTGTTGGAGAAAAAAGTCTTTGATTTTCGTCAAAAAGATATCTTCAAATTCGAATCCGACCAAGCCAAAAGCATAAAACTCAAGGCAAAAGGTATTCAATGGGAGGCAGAAAAAGAGGATGAGGATTGGTTCCTCAGAAAGCCCGTTAACGCTCTAGCCCAAAAAAACAAGATCAACGACATCCTGTTCGCCTTGTCAAATCTCAAAGCAAAGGAGTTCGTATCCGAGGAGAAAAAAGACGAAGAAATCAAAAACTTTGAACTCGATAAACCGGACTATGAAGTCGCGATCGACTTTCCGGTTGAAAACAGGCAGGTGACTTTTTTCATCCATAAAAAAGATGACAAAGTCCATGCCACCTCTTCGATTTCCCCGAAGATTCTTCAAGTGGAGGATTCCATACTCTCCGATCTAGAAAAAGAGCCGGGCGATCTTCGTGACAAGGAAGTTGCAGACTTTTTCACCTGGGAAGTGAAAATATTGCAGATAAAAAAAGGAGAAACATCCTTGAAACTGTCGAAGGATGATGAGGAGAACTGGCATTTCGAAGAACCGGCACTCCAAGGGGCAGACAAGGAAAAAATCCAATCATTTCTCAGAAAATTGGAAGCCTTGGAGAGCGAGGAATTCATGGACCCACCGCTTGAGCTTGCGGACTTTGGGTTGGATATCCCTCAAGCCGAGATCAAGATCTGGGCGGGAGAAGAAGAGGAAGCTCCTGAGGAAGTGACCATTCAGATAGGGACAGAAGATAAAGAATCAAAAAAAGTGTTCGTGAGGAACAAACGATTCCAGTATGTGTTCAAGGTGGATTCTACTTTTCTAGAGGAACTTCCCGAACAAGCGAAAGACTGGAAGAGTTCATCTGAAGAAGAGAAAAAAGAGGAAAAAGACTAGGTCTTTTTGATGACCACAACTGTCTGGTCATCCATCTGTTCGGTATCAGCAGTGAAAGTTTCAACCACGGCTTGAACTTCTTTTATAAACTCAAGCGCCGATAATTTGGAATTCTTTTTTAAAAACTTAACCAGTTTTTCCTCTTCGAACTCTTTATTTTCCTTGTTCCGGCTCTCTGTTATTCCGTCTGTAAACAGAAGAGTTATATCTCCAGGGTGCAAAACGACAGTTTGGGCTTTGTATTCCACATCAGGAAACATCCCCAGACACAAACCGCAGCTTTCCATCCTGTTGATTTTCCCTTTTTTGTCCAAAACGATCGGAGGATTGTGCCCGGCATTGACAAATTTCAACTCTCCGCTCTTCATATTCAACTCACAAAAGAAAAATGTGATGAAGCTGTTGATCGAAGAACTCTTGTGGATGAAGTTATTTAATTTTGCTGCCATCTTTTCCATGTCGTAATGGAGGTCTACTTCGGAGTGAAGGGAAGCTCTCAATGAAGCCATGAGCAGAGAAGCACTGACGCCTTTTCCCGATACATCAGCGATCGTGACACCCAAACGATCCGATCCGATCGGTATATAATCATAATAATCGCCGCCAACCTGATAACAGGGGGTCATGTATCCTTCGATGTCAAAACCTTTGCACTCCGGAGTCTCTTTGGGGAGAAAGTCCGTTTGGATCTGGGCCGCCAGTGAAAGTTCCTTCTCCATCTTATCCTTTTCTCTTTCCACCTCGATTTGTCTGGAATTCTCTATTTTAACCGCAGCCAGATTGGCCAAAAGGGTCAAGAGTTTCATATCTTCATCTGTAAAAGGTTTCATAAGGGATATTCTGTCAGAATAGATGATGCCGATAATTTCCTTGTTGTCCCATAATGGGACACATACAGCGGAATGGATGTTCATCTTCACGATGCTGTCTCTGGATTTGAAACGAGAATCAGTCTGGACATCGGAAATCAGGACGGATGAATGCTTATTCATGACCATATTCACGATGCCTTGGCTCACCAATATTTTCTGATTCATCAGGCGCTTGTTGTTTATTCGGATAACCTTGGGAATGAGTTGGGCGGGATTTCCTTCCTTCAGCATCAAAATTCCCCGGTCCATCGGGAGGTTCTCCCCGATAAGATCCATCACATGGTCCAATAGCTCATTCAACGGCATATGCAAAACCAGGGCCTTGCTGACTTCACTGATGACCGAAAAGGACCTGTGTTCTGTTTTGATCCTATCGAGGTCCAGGTCCTTTGCTGTCGACCTTATGGTTGTGCTGATATCCGGCTTTTTGAGGACATCTTTCAGGTGCATGATGGTGTTGATGTTGGCAGAGGATGGTCCCGCATCTGTCATCTCGACATTTGTGGAAAGTTCTTTATCGAAGACGATCCGGGTAGAACCGATCAATATTTCATCTCCTTTGTTCAGTTCTGTTTCCCGTTGAACCCTCTTGCCATTCAAAAAAGTTCCGTTTTTGCTATTATTATCCCGTATCATGTAACGGGAATCTTTAGGATAAATGAGTGCATGATTGCCGGAGGAAAAAGCATCCTGGATCGGGATATCGTTGTCTTCTGACCTGCCGAGAGAAATTTTTTCATCCTTAAGGATGTACTGGAAGAATTCCCCCTTTTTCGGATAAACAAAGAGTCTAGGCATTTGTCTTTTCTACCCGATTATATGCCCAAAAAAGATGGAATTCAAGATGTTTCGGTCTTTTCCAAATCCTTGAGCATCTTCCGGCACCGCTTCACCTTATCCTCGAACGAAATATCATCGATCAGAGGAAAGATATAGTCCTTGTATTCCTTCTGCAACATATTGTCGAGAAGCTCAACCGCATAAGCAACAGAATCTTTTGTTCCGGTCTGTATATTCTGAAAAGCTTTGACTATATCCTCATGAGGATAGATCAATCCCAGCAATTTGAAGATGACCATCATAGATATCGTCAATTCGTGAGATATAATCCTGCGAATGTCTGCTTTTTTTCCCTTGGATTCGGCCTCAGCGAATTCAATAAAAAGATCGTAATATGACTTGATTTTTTGTCTTGTTTTTTTCTTTATGATCTCTTCGGAAAACTCTATTTCTGGCTTCTCTGATCGAATCCTATCAAGAGCATCGATGAGTTCCCTATCCATTTCCCCTTTATCTTTTGCCAGCTCACACATGATAAAATCTGAAGCATCCTGATTACCGACATGAGCCAAGACGGAAGCAACAGCCTTCCGTATTTCCATTTTTTCTTCGGAATCACCAAGATGATCCGCAAGTATCCCTGTGATTCTTGTCCCATATTTCTCGAGCGCCGCAGAGGCATCGCTATGTGTCGAAGAATCATATAAGCTCTGGATAAGAGCCGGAACATGTTCCCTTTTTCCGAGTTTCGACGCGCTTTCAATGGCATATCTGCGGACTTCTGAAGAATCATCCCTCAGGAATTCTTCCAGTTTCTCCACTAACGGGGAATCTGAAGCAAGGAATCCGATTCCTTTGGCGATTTCCATCCTTGCTGTCACAGCATCCTTGCTTGTATCAGATAGAACATTTTCGATATACTTTTTTATCACATCTTCATAAACGTCAAGAGACATGATCTCTTGAATCTCCTTTTTCAGCACATCTTCATTGTTGTACTGATCATTCATCTGCATCAGGGCCGATGGGTCGGTCTCAAAAAAAGCACTCAATGAAGAGGGAGTGGCCTCCTCCGATCTTTGAGATAACAATTGCCTGAGCTCCGGAGTAAGTTTCCCTCTTTTCATCAGTTCGAAAACATGCATTGCATACAGATCCGAGCTTCGATCCTTACTCTCTAAAGTGTCGAAGACCAGTTTGGAGAAATCCACATCCAGCTCTTTCTCGACCAACTGATCTGCCCTTTCCCACTTGCGGGATAACTTCTGTTTGACTGCGTTGACGTATTCCCGGCTTGCTCGTAAAGTCAACACGATCCAGCCAAAAATCAATACGACCGAAACGAAACTCACGATGCGTACGATTTCTTTATAGTCTTGGATGCCAAAGGATAAAACAATCATCAGGACAACAGCACCTATGCCTTTAGAAAATCTGTCCACGAACATGTCGATGAAAATAATAGCTTTATACTTTAAGTCTGGGGATACAGGTATAAAAAGAAGCTCTCTGGCAGACCGATTTATAGTATAGGCAAGGCTTTTATCACTTCCTTTGATGATTACCGCCGTAACAAGGATTACCGCTATCCCAATCCCCGAAAAGCACAGCAAAAGGACTATAGGATAAAGCAAAAGACTTATGCGTACACCATAGCGTTTAAAAAGGTTGCTCGTCATTAAGATCGATAAAAAAAATGCAAAGACCATCAAACCTGCGTTGAAATATCCAAAAAAACTGGTCAGGTCCCCCTCTTTATTCTCTTTAACAACTATATTCCATTGAAAATCTATGAGAGTCGATACGACCAAAGTCAATACAACAATTGCGGCGATTAATCTTAAATATTTGTGTTTTTTAACCGTATTATAACTGTCGCGAAATCCTGGTTTGGAGGTCGTTTCAGACCTATCTTCGCCTTTCTTTCCCTGTTTTTCCTCGACACATTGCTCTCTCTTCTGCCATCGGAATATCAAATACACAAATAGAGCACATAGGGTAAGCAGGCCGGCTGATAGAAACAGCAGGTTGTAATCGACATTTTCTTTAGCCAAAAGGCCTGCCAACACCCCTCCTATAAATCCTCCCAAGATGCCCCCGCTTATAAAAAAACCACTCAGTCTCTTGAACTCACGGGGATTGAGTATATCATTCACCGTGATCCAAAATTGGGTGTTGAGGACAATAATAAAAATATTTGCCCATACCCAAAAAATGACAGGTAGTCCTTGCCATCCGAAGCCTGATAAAAATCGAAAAATGAAGCAAGAAACGAAAAAGAAGATGATGCTGAATGTAATCAATAAGTACCTGGAGATTTTCACCTGGATTTTTGAGTGGAGAGCTACGACAAATCCTATGATAGCAGCCGTCAGCAAGTAGACCAGGGGCAACCACTTATATCCCAGTTCTTCGAGTAAGCTTGCGTTCCTTATGGGTTTGATAACGTTATAGGCCGCTATCACAAGAAACAGATAGAAAAAAAGCAGGAAGGAGATTTTTAATTCGCCGGGCTTGATTTTAACAACTCGGGAGAAGATTCTATGAATCCCGTTTTTTGCCATATACCGACTCTAAGCAACAAGAGTCATGATCTGGCTTAATCACCCATGAAGCTAGTCAAGGCCAATTCTTCTTCATCAAAAATTTCCAGTACCTTGGTAAGCATGGTCACTTGGAATACGAGATAAAGCTTTTTGGAGATTTTGGCTATCTTGAGCTTTCCGCCTAAATTATGCGTAGAAATGTAGCTGGCTAAGATCTCTCCAACACCAAAACTGTCGATGAACTCAACATCTTTGAAATTGAGCAGTATATTCCTTTTTCCAACATCCAATTGGTCTTTCACGAGTTGATGGAGCGTGACATCGGTCACATCGGATCTTCGTATTTCTCCCTCTATATCAAAAATGACGACGTCGTCTTTTGCTCGAGCATGAATTTCCATTTTTTTAATTTCCCATTTGTGACTATTTACTCTTTAGCTTTTACCAAAAGAGAAATTCAAAGTCAATAGATTTATCAGGGTTTCCTTTTTCATATTTTTCGCTATAATGTTTAAAGAGTCCTTACGTAGAAACAAAGAATGCAGATTGCTTCAAGGAAAAAAAACGAAATGATATTTAACTTTGCAAAAAAAACAACAAGAATCATCTTTGCGTGTTTAATAATCTTTAGTCTAAATATCTCCCTCCGGTCAGAATCAAATCAATGCGTGTGGAAAGGTGTGGATAAAATTATCGCCGTGGGTGACGTTCACGGGGCCTATGACAGTTTTGTCAAGATATTAAAAGCAGCCGGTTTAGTCGATGACATGCTCAAATGGTCGGGGGGAAAAACTCACTTGGTCCAAACTGGCGACATCATGGACAGAGGAGATTACCCAAAGGATGTGTTCGATCTCGTAAAAAGGCTGGAAATCGAGGCGTTAGAGGCCGGGGGGAAAGTGCACATGCTTCTCGGCAATCATGAAGAAATGAACATCACGGGAATCGTATTCAGGCATCCTGAATATGTATCTGCCAAACAGTTCGCATCTTTTCTTCCCGATGATTATCGCAAAAAAAAGGAGAATGAATTCCGGAGCCAACTGCAGAAAGCTTCCAAGGGAGACAATAATTCCGATCCATCTTTCCTTGATTCCTATTTCGAAACGAAGTGGAGAGGGCTGATGGATGATAAATACATCCAAGGTTTATACGTGAACACATTTAACAGTGAGTACGGGCGATGGTTGATCGAACACAATGCGGTGATCAAGATCAACGACATAATATTTTCCCATGGGGGAATAAGCGAAAGATACTCGACATGGCCGTTGCAAAGAATCAACGATGTTTTCCGCAAGGAGCTGAATGAATATCGGCAAGCTTACATAAGGAGAACTCAGCCAAGAATTCAGCTAGAAATTCTCTACATGCCGGACTCCCCACTTTGGAACAGGGATTATGTCCTGAAGGACGAAAAAACGTACGGCAAAATTATCGATAAAATCTTGGAAAATTTAAACGCGAATTACATGATCATCGCCCATACCCCGCTAGGAAGCCCTGTGATACTTGAAAACGAAGAGGATATTATTAGTTTTAGAACCCGGTTCGATCGAAAAATCTGGCTGATCGATACCGGAATTTCTGATTACTATTACGGCATCTTGAGTTATCTTCGCATTGAGAACGGAAAATTCAAAATGAGTGAATGGAGAGAAAAAGAATATGAAGAAGAAGAGCCGTTCGAACCCTCTCAAATAGCACCAGAGGATATGAGCCGCGAAGAATTGGAATATTTTCTAAAAAACGCCGCAGTTGTCGATGTGAACAAAGGAGCCGTTCCCGGAAGGACAGGAGCCTGGAAAATCAACCTGGATAACGGAGAGGTAAGAAGAAGCGCTATGTTCAAAGTCGTCGATGAAACTCGCCCAGAGCGCTTGCCAGATAGTTATAAATACGAGCTGGCCGCTTATGCTCTCGATAAACTCCTGGATTTTCAAAAAATTCCAGCTGTTATAGAACGCGAGATCGAAGACACACGGGGATCCCTTCAGATCCGCATCGAGGATTGCATCGGCCTGGATGAACAACAAAGGAAAAATATCACCCCTCCTGATTCACAAGCTTTTGTAAACGCCCTGGAAGAAATCAATGTTTTTGAAAACTTGGTTTATAACGATCGAAAAGAACTGGACGACATTCTGATTCAAGAGGAAAGCTGGAAAATATTCCGTGTGGATTTTTCCGAGGCCTTCTCCCCTATTCCAAATCTTATTCCAGAGCAGAAGATCACGCGCTGCTCAAAAACGCTGTTTCAAAATCTTCAAGAACTTCCCGATAAAGTGATCAAAGCCAGGCTTGAAATCTATCTCAATGACGAGGAAATGTCAGCATTGCTTAGTCGAAAAGCCCTTATCATAAAAACCCTAAAAAAATTGATCGAAGATAAAGGCGAGGGAGCCGTCCTTTTCTAACTGCCCAATAATTGTGCAATGCCCCAGAAATTTAACAATATCAATCCTTTATAGGACAAATCACACATTTTTCAAAACCTTTTTTCACAAAAATAGCGGAAAAAATCGAAAAACGGGTTGACAGTGCACCCCATTCCATAAAAAATCCAGATTGTCTGAATTATTAAATACAGCCTAGCAAATAAGATGGAGGGGATGTCATGAATGAAAAATCTCCCGGTATTGTGCACAAATTTCTGCGTTTGTTTTCAGTGATTCATCCCGGCGAGGCTCTCACAGTTTTTCTCTTATCCATTAATGTCTTCTTTATTATCGGCGTCTATTATGTTCTTAAGCCTATCAGGAAAGGATTGATACTTACGGATTATGGGGCTGCAGAGGAATCATATCTATATGCAGTAGTAGCTATTCTCCTCATTTTTGTCGTTAAAGTTTTCAGCTACGCTTCTTCGAAAATCCCACGCCACGTTTTAATTTCATCGGTGACACTCTTTTTTATATCCAATCTGGCTCTTTTCTTCATTTTAAATTCGGCAGGTCTTCCCATCAGCATCTTGGGGCCCATTTTTTGGATTTGGCTCAGCATTTTTAGTGTTTTTATCATCGCTCAGTTTTGGGCTTTTGCCAATGACATTTATACCGAGGAAGCAGGAAAACGTCTTTTTCCTATCATCATGTTCGGGCAAAACGTGGGCGCTTATGTTGGAGTTACCTCCCTTTCTAAGCTCCTAAAACCCAAAGGGCCGTTTTCCGTCTTTCAAATGATGTTGATGGCGGGTATATTCCTAACAATCTCCATCGTATTAACACTCATCATCCATAAAAAAGAAATAAAACGGATCGAGACAAAAAAGACTGACCAGATTGCTGAGAAAACAAAAAAGAAAGAAGTAGAACCGCTGAAAAAAGGAGGCGGTTTTCGTCTTATATTCAAGAGCCGCTATTTAGTTCTGATCGCTTTCATGATCTTGGCCCTCAACTATGTCAATACCACTGGCGAGTTCATGAAGTCTGACATATGGACAAGAGCTGCGGATAATGCTGCAGAAACGGGAAAAATAGAGACGACACCCGAAGCGCGAACACAATTTATCGCGAAAACAGAGGCAGATTTCATGCGACTTGTCAATCTTCTCACTATGCTTATCCAACTCTTTCTCGTCTCCCGGATATTCAAGTGGTTTGGCGTAAGGGTTGCTATGTTTTTTCTCCCCTTTATGGCACTCGGCGGATATTTTTTTATTAGTATGGGAACGACTTTTGCCCTAGTCAAATGGACCAAGACAGCAGAAAACAGCACAGATTACTCTCTTATGAACACGGTCAAACAAGCGCTTTTCCTCGTCACAAGCAGGGAGGCAAAATACAAGGCTAAGGCTGCTATTGACACCTTCTTTGTGCGGGCTGGAGATCTCTTACATGCATTGACCGTATTTGTTGGAACGACTTATCTCGCCTTTCGTCTTGAAAACTTTGCAAGAATCAATGTGGTGGTTGCAGTAATTTGGATTATTCTTTGTGTCCTTATTGCCAAACAACATAAAAAAATATCATCCAAAAATGCGCCAACAGCTCAGCAGGGACCAACGGTTTAGCGATTATCTTTGACCTTTAGGATTCCGCCAGAATCCTGGGCGATGTATAAATAACCTTCATCATCTCTGGCAATTCCCTCCTGGTTATCTCCGAGGAAGGCGGACTCTCTAACAGTCCGGTTTGGGGATCATAATATGAGGCTGCAGGATCGTCTAAATTCAGAGGCAAAACCCTAAGGATGTGTGCCTCTGCTGTCCGTTCTTGGCTAGATTTCAAAGGAACTTGGACTTCCAAGACACACGGGGGGTCCAATTGGTTCCCGATATAAAATGTCCCTCCATCTGGATGTTTTTTGTCCTCCACGAATGCGATGGATTCGATTCCGTTGTCAAAACTGTCTTCTCGCTTCTCGATATAATCGGGATTGCCTTGATAAGTCCGGTTTAAAGGAAACGAACGGGTGAGCTCCTTTAAATCGGGATCAAATTCCAAGATGATATCATCTCCCTCTTTGACCAGATACAAAAAGCCAGTCTCTGGATTCACGGTCACACCTTCCAAATCCCCCGATATGGCCATTCTAAAAATAGGCGTTCCATCCCTTTCGATTTCGGCGATTTCGCCCTCGTCGCTGACCACGAACAAAGTCTTCCTATTAGGATGGAAACAAATGCCTGAGGGCTCGGGAAACTTTTGTTGGTCTATGTTTCCCCCATAGCCTGGCTCATCCAGCCAAAGGTACGGAAATCGAATAGTCGGGGAATATCGATCTGCCGAACAAGCGACAAGCAAAAACAAAACCACCCAAAATAATCCTCTAAATTGCCTCATTCCTTCCATCCTCGATTGAAAAGTTTTTTTCTCTCTTTATCGAAAAAAAAGAAAAATGTATACTGGACAAAAATGAGATGTCCATTCGGACACATTTTATTTGATTTTCTATGAGCATGTCATTATTATATTAAGGCAAAATGAATGGGGAAAATTTGTGTATTAGGGAAAAACCATGAAAAAGATCATCCTGTCTGTCATATCTTTTATTTTTTTGTTATCTATCATTGCGGCCCATGCTCAGTTTACCGTTGAAGAAATCGCTCAAAGGGAAAAAATCGAAGAACTTCTCAAAACAGCGGACATCGTCAAAGCCTATGAGATAGGGGAAGGCGTAACCAATCCATGGCGGCTTTATTTAAAAAAGAATGGGGAGGAGATAAGTGGGTGTTGGAAGGACCCAAAAGGAGTTCAGAAAGGGCATATAGAAGGATGGCAGTATGAAATTGCTACCTACCTAATGGACAAACTCCTGGGATTAAACATGATCCCTCCCACTGTGGAGAGAGAATTCGAGGGGAAAAAAGGATCTCTCCAGTTGTGGGTCGAAACAGATTTCAGCCTTCTTGACATCATGAACCAGGGGATTCCCTTTCCCGACAAAAACCCTGAGGCCACGATATTTAACAGGGGCAAGTACCTAGCCCGGGCCTTTGATTGCCTGATCGCTAACGACGACCGGACACAACAGAACGTCCGATACACCAAAGACTGGCGAGTGATTCTGATCGATCATTCCCGGGCGTTCCGCAGCCAAAAAAAGTACCAGAAGAGCCTCCTTTATGGAAAAAAGGGGACGAAGGAAAAAAAGCTTTTTAGGCAACTCCCGCGATCGTTTGTGGAAAAAATCAAAGCTTTAGAATATAATAATATCAAAAATGCCGTGGGCTCCTATTTGACAGAGGATGAAATAAACGCAGTGTTGGCTCGTAAAAAGCTCCTACTCGCCGAAATTGAGGAGATGATAAAAGAAATGGGTCAAGACAAAGTATTGTATTAAATCACGCATGAAGGAGGGAGAATAAAAATGAAAAAATATTTCCTCATGGTATTTATCCTAGCATTTCTCATTGGCCTTAATCTCCAAGCTTTTGCCCAGTTTACTGAGGAAGAGGCGACCGAAAAGGAAAAATGGGAAGTTTTTCTCCAAAACGGCGAAATCGTGAGTCAGGAACAACCCTTCAGTGACCGGGAGGCCGTGACCAAACCCTGGGTCCTTACTCTAGAAAAGGATGGGGTCACAAAAAATGCCCTCTGGAAAAATTGCGAGGGGCGCATGAGGGGATTTGTGGAAAACTGGAGATGGGAGATTGCCGCATACCGACTGGACAAACATCTCGGGATGAACATGGTGCCTCCCACAGTGGAAAAAAGATTCCAGAATAACCGGGGCTCTTGCCAGCTTTGGGTTGATGCCAAAATGAGCCTCAAGGATAAATATGAACAAAACATAAAAACACCCTCCTACAAGGTCTTTCCCTGGAATCGGGCTTTGTACCTCCAGCGCGCTTTCGACAATCTGATCGCGAACGAAGACCGTCACCAGAATCAGTTTCTCATTACCGAAGACTGGCGGATGATTCTGATCGACCATTCCCGCTCTTTCCGTACTTCAGGGAAATTCGCAAACAAGCTCATCTATGACGAGAAATACAAAGAAGGCCCGCGATTGATGAAACAACTGCCGCGTGCTTTTGTGGAAAAATTAAGAAGCTTAGACATGGAATCCATTAAAGGTGTGGTTGGTGAGTATTTGACAGACAAAGAGATCGAGTATGTCCTCATTCGGAGAGACCTCATCCTCAAGTGGCTGGATAATCAGATCAAAAAAGAAGGAGAAGATAAAGTCCTATATTGAACCTGAGGCTTAAGTTTCTTCGATACTTTTATACATGATCAGGACATTCTGGTTGTCTTCTCGTCTGTATTCAAATCCATTCATGAGTTGACGTGAGATAAATATGCCCAGTCCACCTGTCTGGCCTTGGCTGACCATTTCCTGAATGTCCGGTTCCGGAGCTTCCCTGGGATCGAATGGAACTCCCCAATCTCTAATCTCGAAAAAGATCTCTTTCTCCTGATTCCAAATTTTTAGGGATATATCCCCCTTCTCCTCAGAATAGGCATACCTGACAATATTTATACATATCTCAAGGAGGGAAAGCTCGATTAAATAATAGACTTCCTCAGAAAGGTCAAAATCCTTGAGTGTCTCTTTCAAAAAACTACGGACTTTCTCTATCTCGATGAGGTCGCTTTTGACCGTTAAAGACTTCTCCATCGGTTCAGCTATTTTTTTCTTATTTTCGCTGCTGCATCAACGTGTTCTTCAGCAGATTTCCTTGATACTCTATATAAAAGCAAAATTGATGTCAATCCATATCCTGAATTATTCATAAAGGCGTGAGACTATGGCCTTAAAACAAGATCTGGAAATATTAGAAATGCTCGAATGTGCCGTGATAAAACATGCAACCTGCTACGGCAACTCAGGCTCCTGTCTCTCTATGGTTCCATGGAACGTTTCAAAACGCTCGAGGATAGGGAATAAACGAAATATATTATTGTATATTTTGAAGGGACGGCTTTCCATCCGTGTGAACGTTGTCCTCATCATTATCTTCGATTTCCACCTCAACCCCCAGAAGTTCGGCGGTCCCCAGGTAAATCTGTTTAAAGGACTTTTTAGATTCCTGGAGTTTAGCCAATCGCTCACGAGCTTTCTGCAGCTCCTTCTCCATTTCGCCATCGATTCCATCTAGCTGGGTTTTGGCTTCATTCATGGTTTTTTTGTAAAGGTCCTCTTGTTCTTTGGTTAATGACATTTTATCACCTATTCCGTTTTATTTTTCTTAAATGAGATGGAAAACGTTTTCCACACTTTTACATTCACGCCACCTTTTTTTGCCGGTGAAAATTTCCACTGCCGAACAGCCTCATCACACGCATTTTTGAATGCAAGGGCTGTTTTTGCTGGATCCACAAAGGCAATATCCAAAACATTCCCGAATTCGGATATAAGAGCACGTAAAACAACTGTCTCTTCTATTCCCCTTTGAAAAGCGGCTGGGGGATACTTAGGATTGATTTTTTTCGTCGCAACGGGAGGCATATCCACCGTTTCGATCGGCACCATATCCCCTACTTTTATCCTGTCAGAGGTATTTTCAGACTGGAGGATATTTTTAATTGCCTCCTCCAACTGAGGGGAATTGATTTCCACATTAGACTGTTCCAGCTGCTCTTCGCCAGTCTCTTCTTCTTCTATAATCTCAAACTGCCGTGATTCAGGCGAGGATGCACCAGCGGGGAGCATAATCTGACGCTGTCTCGATGATAGTCCTGTTGTCGACATAAATTCAGAAGTCGATTCAGGTTCCGCCTCCGAATTTACCATATCATCATTGGGAGTTGCATTTTCAACCGGATTTCCTTCCGCACCCTCAAGAGTAGGTCCCCCCGAAGGTTCGCTTTGATCATTCTCATCCTGTGTTGCCGGGGAGGAAGAAAACCCTTGTTGATCCATAGAGGGCGTGGACTGTTTTATCTCAGATATTTTCTCCATATTTTTCTGATTGGAGAGAGTTTGTGGCTTGTTGGGTTTCAAAAAATAAAACGTTGCACCGGCAGCAACAAGAACCACAAAGGCTGTCGAGCCTATCATCAAGGGAAGAGATTTTTTAATCTTTTGTAAAAAACCAAAAAGACTTTTTGGGGCAGGCGCTTTTTCCGGTTCTTCAAAATAGTCTTCAAATATTTTTTGGCCCGCCTCTGCTTGCACTCCTTTTATTTCTTCCTTAAGCTCCTTTTCTTTATCCTCGACATCCTCGACTTTTTCTTCAGGTTCTTGAGGGACAACTTGAACATCAGGTTTTTCCTCCTTTGCAGGTTCCACCTCCTCTTCAGTTTTTTCCTCTTTTTGTAACAGCTCTTCGATAAGATCTTCTGTCTTCAATTCCTTTTCCTCTTCGTGCTTTTCAACTTCTTGCACTTCTTCTGTTTCCTTTGTCTTCTCGATATCTGGGAGCTCTTGCTTAACTTCAGAAGGATCTTTATCCTTAACCATTTCCTTTTTAGAAGCATCTTCTTTTTTTGTTTCTTGTTTAGGCTCTTTTTCTGCCTTTTTTTCTTGCGGTTTACTTTCTATTTTTAATCCGAAATCGGACAACGCATCCTGAAGCATTTCATCGACTTGGGAACTTATCCCAGATTTTTCCGTCTTGCCAGCGGAATCAGCTGTTTTTTTGGATTGTGCTTCAAAGGTTGCCTCCTGCTCTCTAATACTTCTTTCCATTTCCCTTACGCTTTCCTCGATGTCTATCGCAGGAGCCTTCTTTTCCTGGATGCTCTTTTTTATTTCTTTGACGCTTTCTGCAGTCCCGTTATCCAACAGCTCATGAATGGTCGTCATTAAATCTTCATTTTTATAAGGCTTTTCAAAAAAAGCGGCTGCACCAAAAGTTTCGATCGCTTCGGATTTATAGTGTTCTCCCTTGTAAAATCCTGTTGTGATGATGACAGGCGTTCTTTTGTTGGAGTTCTTAGAAATTTTCCGACAAAGATCAAAACCATGGAGCTTCAGCAGCATGGGTTCGAGGATAACCAAATCTGGATTTTCTGACTCAAACATCAGTAATCCTTCATGTCCATCCTTGGCCGTTACCACTTGAAATCCCTCAGTCTGCAATGTTTGCAAGAGCAAGTCGAGAGAATTTTCCTCGAATTCTACAACTAATATTTTTTCATTTCTCATTTTTGCCCTTACCACTTATATTTTTTTATTGCATAATCATTCCGATTTGCCGTCAATATTGTACTTCAACAGCCTTTTCCCCGGTCAATCACCTTTTGAGGTGATATTGGGGATGATTTTTCACCCTAGAGAAATTTTCGTGTAATCCCTGTGGTTCTCGGTCACCTGGATGGGTATCGTTATCAACTCGCTATTCTTTCCTGCTGCTCAGCCCTCGGATACTCACTAGGGGGACTCTCGATTGCTGTCGCACACACGAATACTCCTGATATAGGGGAGCGCATCTCGCAAAGAATAAAAAAAGATTTTCAGCTTGAATCGGTGTTGGTGATGAATGCCTCCCTTATCTTAGGAGCACATACGGGTTCTGGGGCTTATAGCATTGCTATACATAATCACTCGTTCGCAATATCTGATGACACTTTGAACGACTGAATGCGGTTGTTTGTCCTCTCAGCTACATACACTGTTCCTCGAGAATCGACGACAATTCCGGACGGAAACATCATTTGGCCGTCACCAGCCCCCATCCCTCCCCATTTGGAGATAAACTGACCCTTGTCATCAAATTTCTGAATCCTGTTGTTCCCGGAATCGGCTATGTAAACAAATCCATCCTTATCGATAAAAATCCCTGTGGGTTTATCGAGGTCTCCATCATTCGATCCAGCCTTTCCCCACGAACCAAGCAGTTCTCCCTCCGAGGAAAACTTTTGTAGGCGGGTTCTATCCAGGACAAACAATTCTTTTTGTTGATTTATCGCGATAGCTGATGGGAAGAGCAACTCTCCCCCAGCCGTCCCTCTTTTTCCGATGGTTTTTATAAAAACACCAAGATTCGAGAATATTTTCACACAATGATTTGTGGAGTCGGCAACATAAATATTGTTCTCGCTGTCTACCGCAATGCCCAAGGGCGTTCTGAATTCAATGTTAGCTGATCCTTCCTTTCCCCATTTTTTTACGAACTTTCCGTTTTTATTGAACTTCAATACAGCGTTTTTTTTCGCATCTGTCACATACATGTACCCTTGGCTATCGACAGCAATCCCACCCGGAATTTTCACATTTTTAAAATCTTTTACCCCTGAAATCCAGGTGCGATCGATTTTTCCCTCAGGCGTGATTTTTTTTATTTTATCATCGCTGTTGTCAACAACATACACGATATCATTTTTATCCAGGGCAACTCCTATGGGCTGCTGAAAAAAAATGGATTCAGGAGAACCCCACTTCCTGAGGGACACGTATGTTTTTCCAGCAAGAATCACATCCATCCCGATGGGATTCTTCCCAGGCGGAACCTCGACCGTTCCCTCCCAATCGGCATAATTTTCCTTGGATATTCTTACCTTGTGGGTACCGAACGAGACATACCGCAATACACTATCTGTCAGCTGCCCGGTATCCTCGTCATCTATAAAAATGTTAGCACCCTGCGGCGTGGATTTCACCTCCCAATTCCTGCCCAATCTTTCTAGAACATACTCTTTATCTGTGTCCTCTTGAGAAAGAAAGAGATCGTCCTCTACACTCTTGTAGCCTTCTATTGTTATCTCGAGCACCACTTTGGACGATTCTGACCGGTATATCAACGGAGTGATCCCGATATACTCGTCGTTGATCGTTATCCTTGCTTGCTCAGGCCGAGTTGTGAGCCGAAGGGAATAATTTTTTATAATGCCAAGATATTCTTTTTCTGCTTGTTCGATCAAATCCCCGATTGTGGGATCATAGATATTCCGGGTGATCGCTTTCCCGTAGGCATGATCCACTTCAAACATGTTTCTGAGTTCTCGAAGAGCCGCGTATGCCTCCCCCATTCCCGAATAAGCCATTCCGGTCCACAAAAAGATCTCTGTTGCCAACTGCCTTTGTTTCTGAATATCTTCGACACGGAATGTCTTGGCGATCAAAGGGTTGAGAGAGATAATCGCTTCTTTAAATTTATCCCCCTGTCTGATCAACTGCCGACTTTCGTTCATACGGATTTCAATCTCTCTGATTATTTGTGATTGGCTTTCAACGGATTCTGCTGGAGTTGGGACACCTTCTTCCGCCACCTCATCTTCGCTCATTTCTCTTACCAACATCTCATGGATAAATCCCGTTATCTGAAGACCTTCCTTGTCAAACAAAACTTTATACCACTCTCCTTGTTTTTCCATTGCTTCCAAGATGGTATTGAGAGGGATTCTCGCCAGCGTATTACCATCGATTTCAGGTGTTACTTTGATGGTGGCGCTGTCGACAATGACCTTGACTTTCATAGGATTTTCATCTTGAGAAAACGCAAAAAGAAAACAGACACTCGTTAGCAGAATAATCAATGTAAGACGAAATATTCGCGACATTCGTGACATCCCTCTTATTAAAATTGTATAAAACTATATGCGCCGAATTTATCTGTAAACTAATATTTTCCAAGTATTATCCAGCTTCTCCAACGTCAATGTTTTTTTCCCTTCGAAGATCACTTTATTATTGCCTGTTTTTTTTTCAACAGCGACCAATAGATGGGAAAAGCTCACATCAGCATGGTTGGAATCTATAAAGCTGATCGCAAGATCGTCAATTCGAGATTTGATATCATCAAAGTTATTAAACAATTGCATGGCATCGGTCCTCTTTTTTGCCACAAGGGCATCTGGACCGATATCACTCAAAAAGGCCAAAAGACCCTTCTGTTCCTGAGCGCTGCACTGGCGTTCTACAATTTGACGGATGGCCTCTTCGGATAGAGCCTTGTCCGCTAAATCATAGTAGCGCTTAGCCTCCATGCTTTTACTGTTTATTTTTAAGGCTTGTTCCATGTTGACTTTGCTTTGCTCATAGTTGCCGTTATCGTAATCTCGTTTTCCAGCAGAGATATACTTGACGATCTGGCTCTCGCTCAATTTGCTTCTTGCTTTGGCAAGATAATCGAGCGCTTCTTCATTCTGTTTATCTTGAACCAAAATACTCTGTGCAATCCTGATAGCCTCAGCATAATTACCTTTATTAAAACTATTCACCAGCTTATCTGATTCCGTCTCTAAAACCTCCAAAACAGGAGTCATCAAACGAGATTCTAGTGGAGCGCTTTCAACCAGGTTGGGTTTTATTTCCTCTGAAGAGGATGATTTATTCCCAAATTTTTGGTACAGGAAATATCCCCCGATCCCGATAACGATGACGGTTCCTGCCAAAGCTAAAGGAAGGAAGATTTTTTTTCTCTTTTTCACTGGGGCTTGCACGGTTAACGCAGATTCCGGAATACCAGTCATGCCAAGGGTTTCATCAGAAAAATGTGTGATTTTCTTTAAATCGGCAGCGAACTCTTCACAAGAGCTATACCTTCCATCCGGATCCTTGGAAAGAGCTTTTCTCATAATTTGCTCAAATTCCTGTGGGAGCTCTTTTCTGACTTGGGTACAAGGAACGGCTTCTTCGTTTACTATTTTGTAGATAACCGTCGTGATGCTTTCACCCTCAAAAGGCCTCTTCCCCGTGAGGAGTTCGTACAAGATGGCTCCTAAAGAAAAAACATCCGAACGCTTATCGATCTTTTTGCCCATCACCTGCTCGGGTGACATATAGCTGGGAGTTCCGATGGTTGCGCCGGTCTGAGTTATAGTCGACATCTCGACATGCGCCACTCCGAAATCACAGATATGTGGCTTTCCGTTATCATCCAGAAGAATATTGGCAGGCTTGATATCCCGATGTATAATACCGTTCTGGTGAGCAAAATTCAGAGCATCACAGAGTTGAAGTATGAGCTTGATGATATCGGGAGCAGAAAAATTTTTCTTTGAAGCGATCCAGTTCTGAAGGCTGGGGCCTTCGATACACTGCATGACGATGTAGGTCATGTCTTTTTCTTTTCCCACATCATGGATGGTTATAATATTGGGATGGACGAGCTTGCCTGCGGCTCGGGCTTCCCGGATGAACCTCAGCATAAGTTCATCTTTTTCTTCATCATCAGAAATTAAGTCGAAACGGATTGTTTTGATGGCAACTTCACGGTCGATATCCGGGTCGAGAGCTTTATACACGATCCCCATAGCTCCCTTGCCCAGGAGCTCAATAATTTCATATTTTCCTATCTTCTCCATAATTCTTCCTTAACTCCCGACAAGTTCCTCCTCGAACGAAAAAACTCCTTTATAATAGAGGAATACTCTCCATTATCAAAATGAGTGTTCGATAGACAAAATATCTCAGTTATCCCCATCTTGTCAAGAAAAGATTCCCCTGATGTCATTGCAAATGAAGTGAAATGTCACAAATATAAAAACGTATCATGTAGGTCATCGTGTTGGGAGCCAGTTCAAACCAAAAAAAGATACCTCTTTATCTCATCAGGATATTGCGTATACACTTCTGGAATTCAGCCAACTATAGCTTTTTCTTGCGGCGCACAAAAAATAAGGTATACATCGCCGGGACCACCACCAACGTAAGTATGGTGGCAAAAGAAAGCCCGAAAATGATTGTCATGGCGAGGGGATTCCAGAAGGCCGCATTGTCCCCACCGAAGTAAATTTGTGGATCGAGACGGGTTAGCAAAGTCTGGAAGTTGAAGTTCATACCGATTGCCAACGGAACGAGTCCTAAGACGGTGGAAAGAGCTGTGAGGAGAACCGGCGTGAGACGCGTAGCACCAGCCTGAATAATCGCCTCCATTTTGTCCATCCCCGATTCGATTCGGTTATCGATGTAGTCGATGATGATGATGCCGTTTTTCACCACAACTCCTGCGACGGCAATGATACCCATCCCAGTCATCATGACCGAGATATCGATCTCGAAAACCACAAATCCCAGCAAAACCCCGATAAAACTGAAAAAAAACATCGAGATGATGATTAGGGGTTTAGCGATGGAGTTGAACTGGGCAACCAGGATGATAAAGATCAGAGCGAGCGCGATGAACATAGCCACGACCATAAACTGGCCGGTCTCCTGCTGCATGTCTTGTTCGCCTGTGAACTCGACGGAGTACCCATCGGGGAGAGAAAATTTGGGCAGGGCGCGGCCTATTCGGAAAATGATCTCATTGGCATTGTAACCGGAGAGCACGTTGGAAGAAACGGTGATGACCCGCTTGTTGTCGATGCGCTGGATA
>Ga0209979_1000463_pt1 | contig 55530 bp, 49 predicted proteins | sample AnhtaG_FD_183114 | JGI IMG/M metagenome (GOLD analysis project Ga0209979, IMG submission 183114) | Deep subsurface microbial communities from Anholt, Denmark to uncover new lineages of life (NeLLi) - Anholt_01485 metaG (SPAdes) (version 2) | ecosystem: Environmental > Aquatic > Marine > Oceanic... | reverse complement strand
ATCTTAAGACGGCCATCGAGCAGCTCACCAGAGGCGGCGCACTGGGGGAACTGGTTGCGACCTACTTGGACTACGCGGAGATGCGACGCGCCCGGCGCCGACGGGGCGACCTCACAAAAGCACTCGCTCTGGAGGCGAAGGCGGCAAAGTTGCGAGCGCATCTCAGGATTCCGGCACCCGTGGCAGCCAAGGGCGGAGCGGTCGATGGCCGCGACACCTATGGAAATCGATTCGCCTTGACAGGGCGCGAGCTGCAGGTTCTGAGGCTCGTCGCGGAAGGGCGGCGCAATACCGAGGTCGCTGAGGCCCTCTGCATCAGCCACCGCACCGTCGAGCGCCACCTTGAGAACATCACGGCGAAGATGGGCGTAGCAGGACGTGTCGAGGCGGTGGTACGCGCCGTTCAGGAAGGGCTGGTAGGCCCTCTGGTGGCAGGTTCATGAACCACCAGGATCGTCCTTTGTCCTCCTAAAACGAGAGGTCATCATGGGCAGGACCGCCACCGGAGGGCCAGCCCCGGGGATAACCTGAGGGTGGGGCAGCGGGCGTGAGAGGACAATGTGTCCGGTGGTATGAGCCTCGCTAGCTGTGCCTGCCAAACGTTGACTTCCTACGCTCCTGGGAGTAAGCTCGCTCCAGTCTTTAGGTCCCACCTGCGGAGAGCATCTCCGAGGGAGCAGCGATGAACACGCAACGGATTGCACTCCTGGGAACATTACTGCTTGGCATCTCCCTGTTGGCTGCGGCCTGCGTCGAAGAGGAAGAGGCTGAGAAGGTGCCGACCGAAGCAACAGCGACCGCTACGGTAGAGGAGGCTGCCAGTCCGGTGGCAGAACCGACTGCCACAGCGGTGCCGCCTGAGGTGGCAGGTACTCCTGCTCCGCCTTCCGCGGATTCGCCGATCCCGCCGCTACCACCAGCGAAGGAGCCACCTCCACCACCTCCATCGCAGGCCAACTGCGATCCGTCCTACCCTACTGTCTGCATCCCGTCGCCACCGCCTGACTTGGACTGCGGCGAGATTTCGTTCCGACGCTTCCCTGTGCTACCACCTGATCCCCACGGGTTCGATGGCGACAACGACGGAATCGGGTGCGAAAGTGGTTAGGAGGGTGAGCTAAGAACCTTACGATGAGGGACTTCGCAATCGGCCTGGGCCTCGGTCTCTTGGGGTGCATCCTCTGGATCATCGCCAGCGTCATCGGCGGACTAGCAGAGGGCAGCCAGGAGGCACTCGGTGCCACCGAGGACACAGAGGACTTGGTGACGGTCATGGAAGTCTTCATGTACCTGGGTTTCGCGGTGATGCTGTTGGGGCCAGCGACGTTCTGGATATTCCTGCCTTTCGGGAAGCTCATGCGAAGGCTTTGGACGCGCAGGTAGGTTGCGCAGCGCATCTCAGGGAGGACGGGGATGAACAGGCAATGGGTTGCACTCTTGGGAACGCTGCTGGTTGGCGCCCTCGTGTTGGTGGCCGCTCATGGGTTATCGGTTCAGGCACAGCCGGTCGCCAGCATCACGCTGCCGTCCCCTGGTGGCACGGAGCAGCTCTACTCGGGCTGCAACAACATTGCCCTGACCTTTCCCGATGGGACTGCCAGCGAAACAGTGGTCCAGGCAGTGACCCCCGCCGGAGTGGTCCAGGCGATGTGGCGCCACAACGCGGCGCTGAACAAGTTCGAGGGTTTCTCTCCAGCAGCGCCACAGGCCAGCGACCTGCTGACGGTGAACTTCCTTGACGCGGTGTGGGTTTGTGTGACTGGACCACCGACACCGACTCGAACTCCGCCGCCCGCTGAGCCCACGTCAACGCTGGTGCCGCCACCCACGACGAACACCCCTGTGCCACCGGCGACCAACACACCTATTCCAGCTCCCACGAATACGCCTGTGCCGACGCCGACGCCCCATTGCAGCGACATCCCATGCGCGGCCACGGATTGCAACTGTTCGGACTTCGCAACCCAGGCCGAGGCTCAGTGGTTCTACGAGAACTGCGATCCTGAGAACCGCCATCGCCTGGATGGGGACAATGACGGCGTGGCGTGTGAGTCACTGCCGTAACAAGGAGGCGAGGTCTCATGGGATACCGCTTGCGCCCAACCCTGCTTCTGCTGGCTGTCCTGACCCTCGCTGTCCTGGGCACGGGCGCGAAATGCGCACTGGGGCAGGTCACCCACGTCACGGACGGCGACACCTTCAAGGCCCAGGTCCTCTGGCACCACTCGGACTACGACTGCCAGATCGTGGATGGGGATGTCTACACCATTCGCCTCATCGGGGTGGACACGCCTGAGACGGTCCATCCCTCGAAGCCTGTCGAGTGCTATGGTCCAGAGGCGTCAGCGTTCGCGAAAAATCTCCTGCAGGGGCGGCACGTCTGCCTGCTGCGAGACATCTCCTGCACAGGTGCGTATGGCCGACTGCTGGCCTACGTCTGGGTGGACACGGACCCAAATCATGCAGGCTGTGAGACCTGGCTGGATGCCGAGTTGGTCAAACAGGGCTATGCGAGGGTCAAGGCGTATCCGCCGGACACCTCATTCCACGGGGTCTTCAAGGCTCTGGAGTGTGAGGCGTACCAGGCTGGACGTGGCCTATGGGGAGCCTGCAACTACCCGCCGCCTGCAGATTGCGGGGTGACGCCGACTGCTACGCCCACTATAGGACCAGAGCCAAGTCCCACGAGTGACCCCTGTGGTCCATGCGCGGCTACGGATTGCAACTGCGCTGATTTCTCGACCTGGGAACAGGCCCAGGCCTGCTTCGAATCACGGCCTGGCGATCCGTTCAGACTCGATGGGGACAATGACGGCGTGGCATGTGAGTCACTGCCAGGAGCACCGTAGGGCCATGCCGCCCCTCGTAAGAGCTCTTTCAGGTGTGAGGCCACCAGCTAGCAGAGGGTCAGAAGGTCCACCCAACTGGATCTAGGCCGTGAAGCGCGTGCCATGGGGGGCGATAGGGCCATGGTTGAGCAGAGCCACTTGGAGGCAATGAAGTCGGTCTAGGCAGGTTGGAAAGTATGGCTTCGCAAGAACCTCAATCGCCAAAGGCCCGTGGATTCCTTCAGCGGAATGCCCTGCTTCTATGGATCGTCGGGTCAATCATTGCCGTCCTCGCCCTGGGTACGGGCATATATTTCCCGGTTTCAGCGGGCCAATGCTGGTGGCCGAATGACCCTTGCCCAAAGCCGCCGGACGAGCCGCCGGACGTTATCATTGAGGTCGGCGGGTCAATGTTCAACCCTGAAGGCGACGACAGGCTGGGGGATGAATACGTTTGCATTTACAATCGCGAGGGCGAGCCCGTAGACATGGCAGGTTGGACCTTGTCGGACGCGGCAGGTGAGGAGTATCACTTCAGTGCCTTCGAGCTTGGCCCAAGAGCCCATGTAAGGGTGCATACCGCGTCCGGCACGGACACCGCAAGCGATCTCTTCTGGGGCAAAGCTGCGGCTGTGTGGACCAACAGCGGTGACACTGCGAAGCTAGTTGACGCACACGGCGACGAAGTTTATGTAAAATCCTTTGGTCCAAGGCCGGATGGTGATGCTACTGACGAGTGCGGTGCTCTCGGAAGTCCTACCCCCACGCATACTCCCACAAGGACCCCTTCCCCCACTCACACCTCCATACCCGCACCGACGATCACGCCGACTTACAGGCCTATGCCCACGCTGACCATCACGCCCACCTCTGTACCTACGCCTACCCCCAGCCCGACACCGCCCATAGACTGCTCCAGGGACCTCTACAACTGCCCGGACTTTCGGACCTGCCCGGAGGTAATGGAGGTCTTCAACGCCTGTCCTGGGGACCCCAACAAGCTGGATGGGAACGATGACGGTATCCCTTGCGAGAGTCTGTGCCGGTAGGGAGTGCCTGCGGCGGGCACCAGGGTAGCGGTCGCCGCGCGCTTAGCTCACGGCTCTGCATGGACCCGCCGGCAAAGAAACGGGCATGTACTTGCGGATTAGTTAGGCTCATTGTGACCCCCTCTCATTACTCGCATCCGCGTGTCATGGACGCTATTCCATGACACCAAACGACTATCGGCTTGAGCGCCATCCTCGGCGATTCTCAGCCCTCTAGCCCAAGCCTGGGGTCAAAAGCTAACTTTTGGTCGTTGAAGACCACCCTAGCTTGGGGGTGTAAGCGCCGACGCTCTGCCAGAGACCATCCTTGGCCCCTCCGCGATGGTATCTTTTGGTTCGGTCTGGGCTTACCACAAACTGCCCGGGGATGCCCCGAAGGGCGCATCCCCCAGGTCGCAGGGGAAACGACACAACACAGGGTGCAGGTATAGGAGTGAGTAGCAGAGTAAGCCGAACACGTGTCATAGCTGGTGGACCTAGAGCATCGGTAGAGTGAGGAGCAATCTGATGAGGGGCCAGGATGTTGTACTCTGAGTCAGACTCCAGCTCGCCGGCTCCCGTCCAATACCTCGACCGTCTCCCGTCCAATACCTCCTTCGGCTTTGGGCTTTGTAGATTCAACGCATCTGCGGCCTACCCTCGCAGCCGCCAAATCCCAAAACACAAACGCTCCCGTCAAATACCTCTGGCCCCGTCAAAAACCTCTACGATCCAGCTCTCTCGTGCAATACCTCTGGAATAGGGCCACCATCCAGGTCAAAGCCCCTACTCAGTACGCTCTGGCCGCGGGATCTCCCGTCCAATACCTCCGCAGTAGGGCTACCATCCAGCTCTCTCGGGTAATACCTCCCTACACTAGAGTGAGGCGGGGGTGTCGGCCCCAGGCTACCGGGGAAAGAGGTGGTATCTATCCCTACTACTGTGAGTGTCAGCTCCCATGTCTACCAAGTGGCCGGTCGTTTCCTTTGCGACCCTGGCGTGGCGTCCCTTTGGGAGCCACGCGGGGGCTGACGGAGAAGCATTTGATGTTTGGGCTTTGTGGTCTCGCCTCGTCCAGTCCCCAAATCACAAAGCCCAAATGTTCCCCGATCCCCCCGCGTTTCTCACGGCCTCATTCCTTGTTAACCCAAGAGTCCCCTGGCGCTAGGCAGGGGAATGGCTCATGTGTCTATACCGATTAGTAGTTGAGCGTGCGGCCGGCACGATGCTGGATTGGATGCGAAGCCACCTTGGAGTGAGAGTGGGCAGGATGCTGGTTCTGATGGGTGACGTTTCTGTATTTGTTTGTGATTTGAGGTCTTTGATGCCGCGACTGGTGTGAGAAAATTTTAAACAAACAAAAAGGGAGGTTTTGCACGGGAAGAGGTATTGCACGGGAAACGGCCCGCTCGCCTGGATCTCCCTGCGCCCCAGACACTCAAGGTGCGAGAGCTCGCCCCAGGAATTGCTCATCTGCCTTAGCATTTAAGCTCGGGCTTTACCCTGGATCGAGGGAGCTATTGCGGACGGGTCACTAGCCAGAGGACTGCCTCGTTTGGTGTGCCGCCTGTTTCTGGCGAGGTAGTATTAGGCGCCTTGCCGAGGCTGCGCCCAGCTGACCGGCTGTTCTGGTGCTGGCTCTCTCGCCTCTGGTCTGGCTGGCGGCATAGCGCGAGGAAACGGACGCAATTTTGGCACCCCACACCGCCCTCCAATCAACAGAACAGCCCATAGTCGCGGCGGCAGGCGCGCGTCCCATAACGGCGCTCGGCAGGCTACTCTCGCCCGGGGCCCAGGTTCGCGTTTGCTCAACATCGGGACCGGGCTTTCGGTCCGGGTTGCAGGTTCAACCTGGGGGGTGATTGTGTGGGAAGGACTACGGGCGGACTATGGGATAGTCCGGTTCAGCCGGCCACACGTTCAACAAGATGGCCGCCTCACCTCTAGTGACTCAACGCGCTATAGTGGCTACACCGGTGTCTTCTAATCCGCTAGAATAGCTACGCGTATGACACCGAACATCGAATTCCGCTCCATCCGCGTCCACGGCGGCTCTCGGGACCGGGCATTCGAGGAACTCTGCTTCCAGCTGATCCCCTTCCTCGAACACCTCCCGCAGGGTACCGAACTCATCCGACACGGCACGCCCGACGGAGGCGTAGAATTCCTTGCTGCCTTGCCGGATGGCAACGTGTGGGGGTGGCAGGCGAAATACTTGTTCGCCCTGGGAAACAAGGAATTCGGGCAGCTCGATCGCTCTGCCAGAGATGCTCTCGACGCCTTCCCTCAGCTCACGCGCTACACTTTTTGCCTGCCCTACAACCGACCAGCGGGCAAGGTATTAGGTACGAAGAGCGCAATGCAAAAGTGGGAGGACCACTGCAACAAATGGGAGCGGTGGGCCGCGGACCGAGGCATGAAAGTCCAGTTCCGCTACGTTGGCGAGTCTGAGCTGTTGTCCGCTCTTACGCGTCCCGATCAGGCAGGGCGAACGCTCTATTGGTTTAACGCCACAGTTCTTTCGCCCGACTGGTTCAAGGCGGCAGTCGACGTGGCCATCGCCGACGCAGGGCCCAGGTACACGCCGGAACTCAACGTCGAACTGCCGATTGCCCTGGTGTTCGAGGGACTTGGGCGAACGCGAGCATTTGAGACCCGCCTGCGCACAGCGCTGCGCGGAGTCCGAGACACGCGGAAATGGTGGTCAGCGGATAGGGGCTCGGCTGACAAGGAGGAACAGATCGCCGGGCCTGTCAACAATTGTCGAGCCCTACTTGACGACCTCGATGCTCGCGTCATGGCCGTCCAAGTCGTTGGCACGTCCAGCATCGACTTCGATGGCCTGGCCGCGGCCTGCACCCAAGTCATGGATGCGCTCGACGAGGCAGCTCAACAGTTTGCCAACAAAGCCAGGGACAGTGACAAGCAGCGCCAGCCTAACGGAGACAAACAGGCTCCTGACCGTGAGACGCGACACGCCTATGAATCCGCTGCCTGGGAACTCCGTAGGACGTGGTCCTCCGTGGACGACATGAAAGACCTCCTGCAAAGCGATGCCGCTCGGCTCGTCAACGTACCTGGGCTTCTCGTCACGGGCAAGCCCGGGACTGGCAAGACTCACCTGCTGTGCGACGTAGCAAAGACACGCTGTAGTTTGGGCCAGCCTACCATCCTCCTCCTCGGCCAGAAGTTCTCCCAGAGGGACCCTTGGGCTCAGATTCTTGAGCAGCTCAATCTAAGCTGCGGCGTCGATGAGTTCCTCGGCGCGCTGGACGCAGCCGCCGAGGCAGCCGACTGCCGCGCCCTCATCTTCCTCGACGCCTTGAACGAGGGGGAGGGCTCGCGACTTTGGCCACACCATCTAGTAGGCTTTCTCCAGAAGGTCCGCGCTTGGCCTCGCGTCGGCGTAGCCATGTCATGCCGAACAACCTACGTCGAAGCTGTCGTCCCAGAGGCACTCGATGCGACCAGACTGGTCCGTGTCAACCACGAAGGCTTCGCCGGGCATGAGTATCGGGCCACACAGACCTTCTTCGAGCACTACAAGCTGCGCTTGCCCGACTTTCCCCTGTTAGCGCCCGAGTTCCAAAACCCCCTCTTCCTCAAGCTCATGTGCAAGAGCCTCCATGAAGCTGGCCTTGACACGTTGCCACGCGGCTCCACAGGCGTGACATCTCTCTTCGGCCAGTTCATCGCCTCAGTTGATCGCCGCCTGTCTGCGGCAAACCACTGCGACTACCCCGAGCACAAGAGCCTCGTTCGCACAGCCGCCCACGAAATGGCGAACGAGATGCTCCAGAGTGGTCACGACTGGCTGCCCCTTGAAGCGGCAGAAGCAATCAGCGATCGACTTCTACCTGGTCGAGGATGGGCCAACTCCCTCTTGAATGGACTTCTATCCGAGGGCCTACTGGCCCGCGAACGCCTCCATGGAGCTAACACAACTTCCGAAGCGGTCTTCTTCACCCACCAGCGACTCGGCGACCATCTGCGTGCGGCCGCCTTCTGTAAGCGCTGCCCCTCATTGGAAGCGCTCAGCACAGAACTCCAGTCCCTGGCCGCAGACATTGGGACTGCGTGGCGACACAGCGGTCTCTTGGAGGCCCTTTCCGTGCACATCCCAGAACGGTTCGCTCGGGAGCTCCACGAGCTGGTGCCAGACCCCTCTCTACCTGCTATCCAACACGCCTACTTGGAAAGCCTCATCTGGCGAGACCCTAAAGCTTTCCCTTCTCCACCGTCCCTTGACTATCTGAACACAATCGCCTCCTCGTCATACGTGGGCAGCGACCCCGTATTGCTAACCGTGCTCCAACTCGCCTGCGTACCCCATCATCCTTTCAACGCTGACCTACTCCACTCAGCCCTCTGGCGCCTCTCCATGCCCGACAGGGACGCTTGGTGGTCCGTCTTCCTCCACTGGAACTCAGACGAAGGCAGCCCAGTCACGCGAATGATTGACTGGGCAGGCTCCGAAGACACTTCCTACTGCGCCGACGATGCAGCGCTCTTGTGCGCCACGACCTTGGCCTGGTACCTGACATCCTCCAACCGATTCCTACGCGACCGGGCCACCAAGGCTCTTGTGTCTCTCCTTAAGGGCCGCCCCAATGCTCTTACCGACCTCCTAGCTCGTTTTCATGGCGTCAACGACCCGTATGTCGCTGAGAGATTGTACTGCGTGGCCTATGGGTGCTGTCTGATAAGCCGCGACCTAGTAGGAGTTGCTGCCGTCGCCCACACGGTCTATTCCCTGGTCTTCGTTGACGGCCAGCCCCCTGTCCACATCTTGCTGAGGGACTACGCTCGGGGAGTGGTCGAGTGTGCTCTACATCTAGACTGCTTGCCCGATGCCATCGACTTAAGCAAGGTACGGCCGCCATATCACAGCCCGTGGCCACTGCGGGTCCCCTCAGAAAAGACCCTCAAGCAGCGCTACTACGACAACGACGACTGGCTTTCGATCTGGTCGTCAGTCATGTCATGGGGGGACTTCCACCGCTACATCATCGAGCCCGCGGTCTCGAACTTCGCCACGCCCAACCAGAAGAAGAAGCAGAAACATCCGGCTTCATTCGATGTCCACCGGGCTTCCCGCTGGATCTTCGCCAGGGTGGTGAAGCTCGGGTGGACTCCCACCAGGTTTGCCCAGTTCGAACTTATGGTGCGCCCCTACGGCGGCTCGCGCACCGAACACAGGCAGGAGCGCATCGGCAAGAAGTACCAATGGATCGCCTTTCACGAGCTCTTGGCGTGCATCGCCGACCATTGCCCGCTGGAACCAGACTGGGGCTCCGACATGCCACGTCCCTATCAAGGGGCCTGGCAACTGTGGCTGCGCGACATAGACCCTTCCCTGCTCCTTCGCTCAAGCCACGCGGTCTTCTGGGACACAACTCCGCAATGCTGGTGGGCTCCTGTCCGCCCCCTCATGCCGCGCCCCGCCACTCCGGACGCGAGAGATAGATGGACGGAGAATCAAGACGACTTACCGCTTCCCGCAAACCTGATTGACCTGACCGACCCGGAGGGGAAGCGCTGGCTCACCATCGAGGGCTACTATGAATGGTATGAAGAGCTCCCGCCCGAGCTCGACCGCCACGAGGTCGACCGCTGTTCCCTCTGGTATCAGATCAGAAGCTATCTGGTGGCCGATTCAGACCTGCCGTCCTTTGTCAACTGGGCGAAAGGGAAGAATTGGATGGGCAGGTGGATGCCGGAGTCCCACGACCTCCACCGGATCTTCCTCGGAGAGTACGTGTGGCATCCCGCAGCGAGCGACACACTCCGCACCTGGGAACAGCCAACGCACGTCCGCGGCAAGCTACCCGTACCCATCCTGGTTACGGCGGCCGCGTACAGGTGGGAATCTGGGGGGTTCGACTGGTCGGTAGACGATACTGTTCACGGTCTGTTGCCCTCGTCGGCTTTGCTCACCTCTCTCGAACTCACCTGGCAGGGCAAAGACTTCCGATACCTTGGCAGCCAGCGACAGTTGGTCGCGCAGGATCCAACCGCCACCGAGTCCGGCCCCGCCGCCCTCCTGATCGACTACGACACCCTCACCACATACCTCGAACGAGAGCACTTGTCCGTCGTGTGGACGGTTCTTGGCGAAAAGTCGATCCTTGGGCCCGCCGTCCAATCCACCGGCTGGCTCGAAGTGTTCGGCTGCTTCCCTCTGAGCGACGGCAGCGTCAGCAAGATACACCTAGCAACCCGGTTTCACACTAGGCAAGCCACGCCCTGATAACGGTCGTCCTTAAGCTCACTATCACACTCTACCGCGACCCCACTCTGCCCCACACCTCCCATCCCCCTTCAAGAGGCCGGCGACCATAAACGGTCTCCCTCCTACGAACTGCCTCCCATTTATCCGTCTCCGGCCAGCACTCTGAGGGGATTCTCCCCTCTTTCCGCAAGGGTCCAGACGAGCTCGCCTGCGGCTCTGCCCCTCATCACAGTACCCACCTCATCAGAGCCCACACGCAGAGCACGGCGGCCGTGGCCGCAGCCATGACCAGCCAGGCCACGTAGTAGCGGGTCATGGCTCCCTCGCCTCCTCTCCTTCCCCCGGGACGGCTTCGCGTCACAAAACCGTGCTGCTTTTCGCATACGGGCGGTCTGGAAGTGGGAGTGGCACACCCACCCCGGCCTTCACGAACCACGTGTCGTCAAGGAGCCAATGATATAGATTCGCGTACTTGTAGTCCGGATGTATCTTCAGGCCTACACCGCCAATTCTTCCCGAATCTGAGCGTAGCAAGGCTTTGACTACCTGGAAGACCGGCGGAGCAAAGCGCTCCTCGCCACTGACAAAGGCCAGTGTAGAGCCGGTAATGACATCGGCTACCTGCAGAAGCCGGACGAACTTGGACGGCGTTGACACGAGGAAGGCGATTCTCTCAGGCTTCACATAGTCGGTCCCGCTCTGCAAGGTATCCAGGCATCCGGCGAGGAACTTGTCCTCTGCTGGTCTATCGCCTCCTGGACGGTCAACTAGGACAATGCAATCGCAGCTGGTCGGCGCAAGTTGATTGTGGGCTCGCTCGATGAACAACCGAGTAACGTCTTCTTCGGCGGTCGAGGCGCCCGTCGCGGTAGCCGTTGCCGCATCCTCGATAACGACTAGGGCCTTCACGTCCTTGCTGTGAGCCAAAGCGAGAACTACTACGAAGAATCCCCACCGCCTCTCACCCACTAGGTTCTCCCGCATCCAGAGCTCTCGTCCGGGGGACCACTTGAATTCCTCTCCCGGCGGAAACCCGTATTCGGCGCAGAGCCCGTCGATTCCCCTCTCGAGGCCGCGAACTTGCCCTCCAGGCACATGGATGCCTCCGATAGCCACCAGTGGCCCCATGCCTGAGCGAGAGGGCTTCCTCTGGCGGGAATCATCCGCGCAGACAATGTCCAGAGTACTCCCGTCGGTCTCGAACACCTCCGCCACCTCCTGTTTGCATGCTACTACTGCGGCGTGGACGAGGCAAACGCGGTCGGGCCAGGCGAAAGAGGGCCGATACGATTCATTGTGGTCTCCTCTTGGCCCGGTATTCTTCCTCATGCTCGTGCACTAGCTTCCACTCACCATCCTGGAGTTCCTCAACACGATGATGTTTGACCGTCTTCTGCATGTCACTCCGGTCATACTCCTGGACTTCGTGGACCTCCTTGCCCTCACGAGACAGCTTGCGCCTCGCAATGAGCTTCCGGAGGAAGCCTGGCCACCCGGGTCGCAGCTGCTTGGCCGTAAGCCCTCCCCGCATGGTTATTTCTCCCTGCAGCGTCACGAATACCTTCCGCCGCGTCACGCCACAGCGCGGGCATGGCTCGCGGATCGAAGGGTCCGCGAATTCATACCTGCATTCGTCGCAGATGGCCTGGATTGTCGTGGTCATGTCTTAGATGCCTCTAGCATGGAGGAAAACCTCCTTGCCCAATTGTATCAGGTGCCCCAGCAGTAATTGGGGTGGGGCTCGGTGAAGACTCCTCGCTGCTGCAGGATCTGACGTAAGGGCTGCGCTCGTTGTCCAAGGCCGCCACGCTGAGCCTCGCTCAGGGCAACATTCCCGCGCCTCGGCCGTGCTCAAGCAGCCGCCAGTGGCCCTACCACGCGCACCAGAGGCAGGCCGTGCTGTCGGTCTCAGACGCTAGTGAGGCCGGCGGGCGATCGCGATCCCAGGGCGCTTCCTACGGCCCCCCTTCCTTATGGTCGACGAGGTCCGGCGGTCCTGGTTGGTCACGGGGAGCCTCGACAGCTTCCTGACCAGGAAGACCCGAATCCAATGACGCAGGCCCCAAGAACGAGAGAAGTTCGTAGCGCGTCGCGCTGATAACTGCGACATGCATGTCGACAAGACGGTGCAAGATGTACGCATCACCAGTCATCCGTCGGGCCAGTCCGTACGGAAATCCTATGATGATGGCAAGGACCTCAACTAGGGTCACCAGAGCCAGGTTCAGGAAGTATAGGGGCAGCACGACTGGATCCAACAGGCGTGTGCCACTTCTACGTCTTAGTATCGCGAGCCCGTAGTACAACAACTTGGGCGGCCAACAGAGCACAACCGTCGCGACCGCCAGCGGGATGACTAGGAGGTTCAAGAACGCTGCGGGCACCACCAAGGCGAGCCCTACCGCCGCGATTGCCAGCCGCTTCATGATGCACCTCCAGTGGGATGGCTTGGCGGGGACAAGCTCATAGCCACGCTCCAATGACTCCAACAGCGCCCCCCACGACAAAGGCACCCAGAGTCACTAGGGCTGCGCTTCTTCTCGTCTCGAATCGTATCCCCAACAAGTTGAAATTCATGGCCCGCCGGTTGGCTTCACCTAACCAGAGGAGAGAACGCACGAGGAACCTGGGCTCCTTACGGGCCTGCGCCTCGATTACCTTCTCCTCGTCTTCCGCCGTCGGTCTGAATGCCTTTGGCGGCACGGTGCCAGAAGGTGCCGGGGGCTCAGGCGAAGTCGCCCTGTCGCCTTCCCTGGGAGCGACGCGGAACCCAAAGTCTCGTGCAGACAGCTTCGCTCCGCAGCTCTCACAGGCTAGCATGTTGCCGGGATTGTCATGGCCACAATTGCTGCAGACCAGCATTATCTCTCTCTGCTGCACGGTCACTTCGCGGGGACGCGCTATGCTAGATCGCGGGTGAGCGAGGTGTCAACGAGTTGGACAGGCCAGGGCGAACCCCCACTCCGCAGTTCTATTTGGCGCGTGAAGGCCCCTCTGCGGGGCGTTACCCCTAGAGCGGTCCCCTTCCCCCACCGGGGCACCTCAGGGGGCTGGGAGCCCGCCCCAGGCCCGCCAGGTGGCGGAAGCGGGGGCGATGCTCAGGGGCCCGGCCGCCGGCCGCCCTCCGTGATCTCACCGGACGAGCACCTCCACGGTGCCCTTCTTCGTGTCGCCGGCATTCGCGGCGACTAGGTCGACGTCCTGGCTCGGGTCGATGACCGGCCAGAAGTATGTCGAGACGGCAGGGACCGCGATGGTCGCCGTGGTCTGACTCAGGTTCGAGCCGGTCCCGCCTAGGAGGTCGATGCTGTCCTCGTCGACGAGAGTGACATCATAGGCGTCGCTGGGCTGGTCCCCGCCGATCCCGGGAATGTACTTGACCCGCACGATCTCGCCGCCCTTCATGGCAAAGGCGTTGCCGCTCACCGCGCCGCCGTTCCCGCCCGACGAGGTCCAGGCGAACAGCTCCTGGCTCGTGGCCTCGTGAGGCGGCCTTGCCAGGGCCCCGAAGAAGTGCTGCAGCATGCGGGAGTAGCCCTCGACGGTGCGACGAGAGCCGCTGCGGCGCTCCTTCTCGGCGAGGAAGGCGTAGAGGGCGCGTTCCCAACCGGCTACGTCTTCAAAGGGCGCGATGGTGGTGGTCATGGGCTTCTCCTCGTGTTAGAGTTGTCATGACCATATTGCGTTAGTGTGCGGGGAAGTCAAGCGCAGTGCTGCACCGGCGGACGCGTACCAGCGCGGTGGCCAACGCCGTCCGCAGCGCTGCAGTGGCGTGTTGCCCGGGTGCCCCGATGACCCAAGACCAAGGCTCTGGCGATACCACAGCGCTCGTTGAGCGCCTGAAGCTTCGGAGACCGCTGGTGTTCCTCGATCTTGAGAGCACTGGCACGTCGGTCTCGTCAGACCGAATCGTGGAGATCGCGATTCTGCGCGTCCACCCGGATGGCACGGAGGAGTTCCTCTGCAGACGCGTGAACCCGGGGATGCCTATTCCGGCTGAGGCCACGGCCGTCCACGGGATCAGCGATGCGGATGTGGAGGGCAAGCCTCCGTTCGCTTCGTACGCCAAGAGCCTGGTGGGGTTGTTGAACGACTGCGACTTCGCGGGGTTCGCGATAGCGCGCTTCGATCTGCCCCTACTTCAGGCCGAATTCCAGCGTCTCAGCCTCGAATTCAAATGGAGAGACCGTGCCGTGATAGACGCTATGGCCATCTTTCATGCCAAGGAGCCTCGCGATCTTGCTGCTGCCGTTCGCTTCTATTGCGGGCGCGACTTCTCCGGCGCGCATGCGGCCGACGAAGATCTGCGTGCCACCGTCGGTGTCCTGCGTGCACAGCTAGAGCGGTACGAGGATCTTCCTGACAGCCTCGACGGCTTAAATGAGTTCTGCAATCCAAGGGATCCGAACTGGGTCGATGCCGACGGCAAGTTCACGTGGGTAGGCGGGGTCGTCACTGTGGCCTTCGGGAAGTACAAGGGCACGCCACTCCAGCGGCTGGTGGTCGAGGACCCCGACTATTTGGCGTGGGTGCTTGGCAGCGATTTCTCTCCAGAAGTCAAGGAGCTGGCGCGGAACGCGCTCGAGGGGAGGTACCCCCGACCGCCGGACACGATGACCTGATCGTGTTCGTCTGAGACGATGATGAGATTGGAAATCGGGCGCCAGCAAGGCTTTGCCCCACCGGCATATACCCAGGCGGGGATAACAACCTCCATTGAACGACCCACGGTCGCGGCGCCTTCTGAAATGGCCTCGCGGCGGGCCGGGCCCGCGTTCTATGAGCGCCGTGGGGAGGCTCTGTCATGCCACCGGTTCAGGTTCGACTCCGAGGGTGATTGTGCAGAAAGAATTGGCGGCGGACTATGGGCCAGTCGATGCTCCACTTCGAAGCTAAGTCCAACAGGTCGGTGCCGACCTGCAGCGGTCCCCCGGTGCTCGCGCAATTGGCGCATGGCTAGGCAGGCGCTGCCATCCTCGTCGCGTGTATAATGAACAGTGCACTTCCGATTCTCGCCACCGGTTCATCGAAGCGCCCGAGAGTGCGCACCCCGACGTGTCGGCGGAAATGAGCGCAGCAGAAGAGATTCTGGAGTGGTCCAGCAACCGGCCGCTGTGGCAGCGCGATGCCCTTCGCCGGTTAGTTTCTAGGGGCGAGCTCAATGACTCCGACCTCGCTGAATTTGTGCTCATCGCCAAGGAACAGCACGGCCTAGTTGACCCGAGCAGCCCCGCGCCCACGGCGGTCCCACTGGCAGCCGATCATCTGCCGACCTCCGCAACAGGCGAGCCCGTCTCGCTTGGCGCAATCAAGAACGTGGAGAACGTCAACGCACTCGCGCCTGACCAGGAACTGGCCTTCCAAAGCCAGGGCTTGACCGTTGTCTACGGCGACAACGCCACTGGGAAATCGGGCTATGTTCGCATCCTTAGGAAACTATGTCGCGCAAGGGCTGCGGATACCCCCATCCTGCCGAACGTATTTGGACCTCCAACCGATGATCCCGCACGAGCCACGGTGAGGTACTTCACTGGATCTACGCCAGCTGATTTCTCATGGGAGGAAGGCACTCCCTCTCCGGACGACCTCGCCAGCGTCAGCATTTTCGATTCACCAAGCGCCGCCGTTTACGTCAGCAGAACGCACGACGTTGCCTATGTCCCATTCGGCCTTGACCTGCTCACCAAGCTTGCCGAACTGTGCGACCGTGTCGCGATCAAGCTCCAGGAACAGATCGCAGCGGACTCCTCCCAGCTGGACCCAGTACCGCAGCATCTGGCCGAAACCCCGTCTGGACTGTGGCTCACCTGCATAACAGAAAACACCTCCGACCAAGAGACAGACCACCATGCTACCTTCTCGGCTGAAGATGCCGAAGAGAGGGAGCACTTGCGAGAGGTCCTCTCTGAACAGAACCCTGAGCAGCGCGCCGCAGAACTTGAGGGCAAAGGCGGGCGTTTCGAGAGACTGCGCGACCGCCTACTCACAATCTCCCAGATCGTCACGACGATGGGTATTGAGCGCTTCAAGGGCGCTCACCGCGAACTGCGCGACGCGAAGAGTACATCGGCCTTGGCCGCCGCGCAACGCTTCGGTGCTCTGCCAATTCCGATTGTTGCCAGCGAAGCTTGGGAGCGCCTGTGGGAAGCGGCTCAACAGTTCACCGAAGAAATACATACCCAACATGGAGGCGAGGTTCTCAGCAAACCCGAACGCTGTCCGCTGTGCCAGCAGGCTCTCGATGAAGATGCAAAACAACGATTTGCAGCCTTTGCAGACTATTTCCTTGCGAAGTCCCGATCGGACGAAGCCACCAAGCGTGACGCCTTCTCACAAGCACGCGACCAGTTCCGAGAGCTAGAGCTCGGCGAAGACCTATACCGAGACACGCTCGAAGAGCTATGCATCGACTATCCACCTCTCGCGAGCGAGATACAGAGCTACATACAGGATTGCCGCGCCATTCAGTCGTTCGCAGAGACGGCTTCGTCAGAAAGTGAGCTGCCCGGAGCACCTCCGGTACCGAGCTTCGACGCGACGCGACTGGGCAGTATCGTCGACGCTCTGCAGATTCACGCGTCAGAACTTCGCGCAGCCTCAGACCCTGAGAGAAGTAGATCCCTTCAGCACACAGCACAGGAACTCGAAGCGAAGCAATGGCTCGCTGAGCATCGGGACCAGATCAAGGCCGAAGTGCGCAGAAAAGATCGGCGTGCTCGCCTCAGCGAGACCTTGTCAGACACGGTCACTACCGGCATCACCCAGAAGTCCACTGAACTCACCCGACGGTACGTGACAGACGAGCTGTGCGCAGCGTTCAGCGAGGAGCTAGCCAAGATTACCGGCGAATCTCCACACGTGGAGTTGGCCGGCCAGCCCGGTGAGAAAGGCGTATCCTACTACCGCCTCGAGCTGTCCGGTGCAACTTTCAATAGCGCAGACATCGAGCCTGTCCTCAGCGAAGGCGAACTAAGAGCAATCAGCTTGGCCGCGTTCTTGTCCGAACTCTCTACTGAAGAGACCAAGTCCGCTGTCGTTCTTGATGATCCTATTTCCTCCCTCGACATACATAACCGTGACCGACTAGCAGAGCGAATCGCTGCGCTTGCCTCAGATAGACAGGTGATCGTTTTCACCCACGATCTCCACTTGCTCTTGACACTCCTAGATCAGGCTCCGCGATACGAGATTCCTTGCTCTACCTGCATGCTGGAGAAATCGGTCCTCGGCCCCGGTGTGGTCAGTCACGACATCCCATGGGAGGCCAAGAGGTTCAAGGCCATTCTTGGAACCATTAAGCAGAAATGCCAGACAGCCCGTGCAGTAGCGAGCAGAGGCGACGTGCCCATGTCTCACGATCTCCTCGCCAACATCTGCTGCGACCTACGGAGGGCCGTTGAACGCGCGGTCGAAGAAGTTCTCTTAAGCGAAGTCGTGGTCCGCTATCGAAGGACGATACATGTGACTAAGGTGAGGAGCCTCGCCGTCATCGATCAGGATGACGTTAGGTTGCTCGATCAACTGATGACCAGATACTCGGCCTTCGAGCACAGCCAGACCGCCGACACCAGGGCACCTCTACCGAGCATAGATCAGGTCGAACGCGACGTGGACATCCTCGATCAGTGGGCTAGAGACTTCCACAAGAAAGCACGAACCTAGCAGTTATGCTTGACCTTGCCCCCGAAAACGAGCCCAGGCCTTGTGTTAGCGGACCTGGGCTCTCGACTCATAGACAAGCGGACAAGGTCACTGGCGCGCACGACTCCGCCCAACGCCTCCGACCGCCCGGGTTCGGCCTTCTTCGGGCTTAGACGATTGTGATATAGTTCGCGCAGATGACACCGAAGACCGCTTCACCCCGCGTCGCCGCAGAGCCCTTCCTGAAGTGGGCCGGCGGAAAGAGCCAGCTTCTAACGCAGCTCGCTCGCTTGTATCCCAGCGAGGTTGACCGCTACTTCGAGCCCTTTGTTGGAAGCGGTGCCGTCTTCTTCGACATCCAGAGACGTTTCGGCCCGCGCTACGTCATGCTTTCTGACACGAACTCAGAACTCATCAACTGTTACGAGGTCGTGCGCGACAGCGTCGAAGAGTTGATTCAGCTCCTCATACGCCACAAGGAACGCCACCATGCTCGGCATCCCTCACACTACTACGAAGTCCGTGACCTTTCGACGGTGCCTCTCTCCCCAGTAGAGCGAGCTGCAAGGCTCATCTACCTCAACAAGACCTGCTACAACGGACTCTACAGGGTGAACGCGCAGGGGCAGTTCAACGTCCCAATCGGACGCTACAAGAACCCGGCGATAGTGGACGAGGGCGGGCTCCGAGCTGCAAGCCGCGTCCTGAGAGGTGTGCGCCTTGCTGTTCAAGACTTCGCCAGGTGCTTACCCAGGCTCCACGCCGGGGACTTCGCCTACATCGATCCGCCCTACTTCCCACTCTCGCGGACATCCAACTTCACCGCGTACACAGAACGCGGATTCGGCCTGGCAGAGCAAGAACGGCTGGCTTCTTCCGTCCGCGACCTTGATGCCAAAGGCTGCCTGGTCATGCTGTCAAACAGCGACACCGCGCCAGTGCGAAAGCTGTACAGCGGCCTTCGAATGCACAGGGTGACTGCCCGACGCGCTATCAATTCGACCGGCACTGGTCGGGGGGCTATCACGGAGCTAGTAATCACCAACTTCTAGCGAGGGTAAGGCTACTGGAAGATAGCGATGCCAGGAAGAGGAGCAGCACCAAAGAGCGGAGCGACTCTCGAGGCCGAGGTTGAAGACCTCGTGAAAGGCTTAGGGCTCGAAGCGAGACGTAGGGTGCGCGTTGGTAGGCGGCTGTGGGGCAACGTCCGAGAAATCGACGTCGTCGCCACAGATCCTCGGACCAGGAAGACGCTTGGCCTTGAGTGCAAGTTCCAGGGCAGTAGGGGAACCGCTGAGGAGAAGCTCCCCTCGCTCATCAAGGACATCGAGGCCTGGCCCATCCCCGGCGTCGTCGTGTTCGGTGGTCCGGGCTTCAGCGACAACATGAAGCTCTACCTCCATTCGACCGGCAAGGCGGTCGCCCTCGAAGACCTGGAAGACTGGCTCCGGCTCTTCTTCGCGCTCTAGCGTCCAAGATCGGGCGAATGCCGTAGCGTACTATCCACACATGGTGTGCGTGCTCCCGGGGGTTGGGACGAGGCACTGAAGCCCCCGTGCCTCGGAGACAGGAGATCTAGTCACTCCCTGGCTCGGAGTCAAACGCTCATCCGTCGCTGCAGTCTTCGCGTTGTGAGTGCCCCTCCGCCAGCGGTAGTGGGTCTACTCCGTCACGCTGAGCTTTCCTGCAGACCTCGGGGACCCCAAGCCCCCTCGCCAACTCCACCTCCGCCTCCCTGAGCTTGTTGATGATGTCCTCCGGGGTGTGCTTCCTCCTGCCCACTGGGAATGCCCCCTTTCTGCGGTCTAGTGTCCTCAATACCATGCCTAATCATGCTTACGAGTAGCATTGGATCTGGACTCGTTTTCGGGGGCAGGTCAACCACGCGGCGTTTGCGTGACCGCAGGGATCGTGACTAGGGACCGAGCTCCGTGTCCCAGACCTCGTCCCTTCTCATGGTGAACTTGGCGTAGTTGTATTCGTCCAAGACCTTGGCGAACGTGTGTCCGCACTGAGTTAAGGCCTCGAGCGCCGCTTCCGACGATACCCGACGCGATTGCAAGTACTCCTCCACGGCGCGCAACGCCAGGTTCTGGACGCGGGGCAGAAACCTCTGGGCATATTCCTCGCCTCGGTCACCAACTGCATAGCCGAGCTGGATTGACCTATCCCACATCACGAATAGACGGGGATCAATTGTGTGGAGTATCTTTGAGGCCGCCGTCGCCTCGTACCTGCTACCGCAGGAAGCGATTGTGTCAAAAGCACGCGCGATGTCGCGCCGTAGGGGACCCTTAAGGTCAAGGCCCATGAGGGTTGAGCCCTGCGCGGCCTGCACGAAGGGCAATACCTTGCGAATCGCGTCGAGCAGTCGGCGCTGTTGAGCGCTTGAGCTCTCGTAGCGGGAAGCCCATTGATTGAGGAACAGTATCAGCCTCTCAATCTCAGCCAGTGTTAGCGCATCTGGGCTCTCCCAGAGCTCGGTTCGTTTGCTGTTGAGGTAGTCGTCGTAGAATGGAGCGCGAGGCTCCAACTCATGGAACAGGCGTGAAGCGACCAGGATCGCATCGCAGAGCATCTCTGCTGCCCCCTGAGGACTGCCGCCGCCGGTCTGACGCCAAGAGACCAACGCGGTGCAAGTCATTGTACCGCAATAGCACTGTCGGCCAGCGCTCGAACTCGACCCGCCATAGGGGCTTACCGGACGGCCGCGCCAAGGCTTCGAAGCCATCGTTCCTTAAGCGAACCATGGGTCCTGGCTTGCGAAGTGACGACGCAGGTGCTACTGTGCCGTCACCAAACGTGGTGAGTGGGCCCCAGGGCCGTTCCAGACGACATGACCACTCGCGAGTTGGATGAATGGGTGATACTCCGCGGGATCGACGGCGCTCCCATCATTGATGCCAGCGCCGATTTCGCCCCGGCTCACTACCTTATCCATGAGTGGCGCGAGTACGCCGTCCACCCGAAGGAGGGTGCGCCACATCGTGGGCAGATTGAACTCGTGGGACTTCCCGCAAGACGGCTCCCGTTCGGCGGCGGGGTCTTGTTCAGCTTCCAGAACCAGCTCGGCCTTGCTCGGCTAGAAGTACGCGTGGGCCGCAGTTCCATCCCGCTCACGCTTGAGGTGCTCTCCCAGAAGTACCCGTCGGCGGAAGAGCACCGCGCCTTCTACAACCCGCTAGTCAGACAACTCTCCGAATATGCAGCCACGCTACCCTTCGCACTGGAGACGCCGACCGAGCTGCGCGTGCGCGAATCGACCCGACCCCCGAGCGATCTCTTCGCATGGCACTTCTTGAGATCGCACGCCGGCGAAATCCTGGCGGCGCTCCGCATTGTGCTTCGGGAGCCGAGGCGCTTTCTCGTTTCCGTGGACCGCGACACAGATATCGACCGTGCTTCTGTCGTGGGGATGGACCAGATCGCAGAGGTAATCGCACGACCGGCGGATCTCCAGGCCGTCACCGCCGGTAGAGCCTATCACTGGGGGCTCGCCAGGACGCTGGAGCACCGCCCCACCGGTCGCCGATTCCTGCCCACGCGGCTTCAGATATCTCAGGCAGAGGAGACCCTCGACACGCCCGAACACCGCTTCGTACGTGCTTTCCTCGAGGAGATATCGAACACGATAGGGCGGCTTCAAACTCGAGACGAACTGCCTGAAGACGGGCGCAAAGAGCTGAAGGCCTCCTATGGCGAGATCTTGGAAGCCTTGCACTCGAGCTTCCTGGCTGAGGTCGGCCCGATGACGGTCTTCCCGTCAACGTCACGCATCCTTCGGCGTGCATACGGCTACCGTAAGCTGCTCGACGCTTGGCGGGCTTTTCATCTCTCGGCCGTTCCCTTTGACTTGCTGGAGCACGCACTCGACGCGCGAGACGTCGCTACCCTGTACGAGTGGTGGTGCTTCTACGAGCTTGTCGCGCGAATAGGGCAACTGAAGCCCCGGGTGGCGGTCACACTCGACCTAGTCGATGAGTTCGTTGGGCTGCGCCGAGGCATCCGCGTTAGGTTCAGCGAAGGCTGGGACTTGGTCTTCAACCGTCCCTTCCATCGCGGAAGGGGCGACTGGAGGTCCTATTCACTGGGTCTTCGCCCGGATTTCGTGTTGGCCCACGATGGCACGCCGGTGGTGGCGCTTGACGCCAAGTTCCGCTTCGACGTAGGGGACTGGGAAGCCGCCGGCGAGTCGGAGGACGGCGCCGAACCGATATTCGCCGCCCAACTCGACCGAATCGATGCCAGCCAGTACCGACTCGCGAAGACGGCCGATATCTACAAGATGCATACTTACCGCGATGCCCTTGGACTTCGAGCTGCGATCGTCGTGTATCCGGGCCGGGAGGGCGACACCGCTCCCTTCTTCGCGGCTGGCGGCGATGGCCCAGCTTTGTGCACGCTCGCTTCGTTGCTGGAGGATCCGCCACCGATTGGCGTCGGTGCATTTCCGATGAGTCCGGAGTCCTAGGAGGCCTGGAAATGCCAAGCGACGATGCTCTTGCCGCTAGCCCGCCCGCGCGACCGGAGGCCGGGCACAGGCTGCTCGTGGGCAGGTACTCATGGGCTAGGAAGACGGGGGCCGACCAGGTCAACGTTCGACGCGCTGCACCGTGGCCGTACTCCCTGAGCGAAGCGATGGAGAACGTCATCGAAGACTGGCCCTACCTTTACCTCTATAGACCTCTACCCGACCAGCAACTGGCAAGGCGGTACCGAATCGTTGGTCGTGAGAAGTCGCCTGGCAGCGAGGGAATCAGGTGTCCGTGGCCGGAACACGCGGAGGATTCATATCGGGTAGAGACCAGGCTTGGCCGCGACAAATTCAAGACTTGGTTCTTGCTCGACGATGGGGAGACCTGCCAAATCCGACTCGATGATCTCGAGAGAGCTGACGGGAGGCGCACCAGCGCCGGCAAGATGGCGCAAGATCTGAAGGCGAGCTTCGGGATCTGGCGCCTGAAGGGAACTCAGGAGGAGGCCAGGAGAGTGATGCGGCCCGCGCAAGCAGAGTCATCCAGGGAAGACCTTTCGACGAGCAGTCAACTGTCAGCCGCGGGGCTTTCGGAACTCCTGCGCAGGACACACGGCCTGCACTTCGCGCCATATCAAGTGGCATCTCTTGTCACGGCTCTCCAGGCGAAAGGCTTTGTGATCCTCAGCGGGGTCTCTGGCACCGGCAAGACCCAGCTTGCGGTTCGCATCGCTGAGCTGGTGGTGGGTGAGGCTCCCGAGGTCATTCCCGTTCGGCCCGACTGGCGTGACAGCCGGAGCCTACTAGGCTACTACAATCCCATCAGCGAGCAGTATGTGTCCACATCATTGCTCCGCCAACTTCTCCCCGACCGCAGACCTGCCGCGGAGATCCCCGCAGCACCGGCTGAGATCGATTTCGACGCAGTCCGCGATAGGGTGATGGCTCGCCGCGAAGACTGGATTCCCAGGCTAGGCTCAATCGTGGAACGGGTGGAGCACGCCGATCCTTCAACGCTGTCCGAAGACGACCTCGATGAGATCTGGCGACACAAGAGAAATGGCATCGCTAGCATCGGCCAGGCTGTCGCCCACAGGCTCTCTGACGATGAGGGTATCGTGAGGGAAGCAACCAAGCTTCTCACCACCTCTGCGTCGCCCGGACAGCGTCTGATCGAGACCCTCCACTACCTGCATGACAAAGGAAACCCCTGGCATTGGGCCCGGACAATGCGTGCACTCGCTGCATTTGACCTTGATCGAACAAGCACGATAGCGGACCCAGAGGCACTGAGGAAGGTCCTGGCCGCGCTCGGCTATGGGCGCCGTTTCAACCTCGGAGAAGCGGTGAAAAGGCGTGACCCAGAGGCGATCGATGGCGCCCTGCAGTTCTTGCGTCGTCGGATTGACGAAGAGTTGGAGGGCCTGGACAGATACGAAAAGGCGGTCGCGCCATGGATCATCTACGAACAGCTCGTTTCTGGACAAGAAGCGCCCTCAACCGGAGAGCGCTCCACCGTGGTCGATCACCGGTTCATAATCCTGGATGAGATGAACTTGGCACGTGTCGAATACTACTTTGCCGAATTCCTGAGTGTCCTCGAAAGCGACTGCGACCCGGAGACCGGAGTGACGATCCAGGCGCTCCCCCTCCACGGCGAGCGCAGACTCGTGAAGGATGGCCCCGGGAATGATCCGGACGCGAATGAAATACCGCCCGAGCTACCACTCCCGCCGTATCTCTACGTCGTGGGCACTGTCAACACAGATGAGACAACTCACGTCTTCAGCCCGAAGGTGCTCGACCGCGCCTTCAGCATCGAGTTCAGTGAGGTCAGTCTTCGCGAAGCGGTGAGTCGCGGTAAGTCGGAAGACACAAGTGGAATCGGCCAGGCTCTCGCTCGACTACTTGGCGGCGTTTCAGCCCATGGCAGCGAGCAGGCTCTTGAGCGGGCGATCGAGGACGGCCGGTTCCTCAATTGGCTTGAGGCGCTGAACATTCGTCTCCAGCCATACGATCTCCACTTCGCCTACCGCGTACGAGACGAGATAGCTCGATTCGTTGGCTATGCCATGACATCTCCGCTTGGCGATGGTTTTCGCGAGCATAACGGGGAAGTGTTCGTAGGGGCGTTTGACGCGGCGGTACTGATGAAGGTGCTTCCCAAGTTCCACGGCCCTCGCGCGAAGGTCGGTGATCCTTTGGTCAGGGTTCTCGGATGGGCCACTGACCCCGATCGTCCTGACGACGCTACGCAAGAAATTCGGAAGACGCTGAATGTCGCCGAAGGCCTCAGTGTGGAGTCTCTGCTGGAGGCCACACGGAGAAACGCGGGGCTCAAGCTACCACGCGTTGCGCGGAAGACGGCTCGAATGCTCTGGGAGGCTGCGACCACGGGTTTCACTAGCTTCGCCTGAGGCACGTTCCGCTCGAATGATGTGGCAAAGGTCTCGGCCCGTTTGCCCGTGGAGGAGCGATGCCAGGCCGCACGAACCGACCGCCGCAACGCGGACCCTACCCGAAGAACGGCTGTAGCGCATTCGTGCCGGGTCGGTCGAGAAGGTCCGATTTGCTCGAGGCAGCACATGCCGCAACTGCATCTAGTCCCCTACGGCCTCCTAGCGGTTGACGCCCTGCGGCACGCCATTGCCGGATCAAAGGGCGGCGACGCGCTGCACCCGGTCACGGTCGCCGTGCCATCGAACTATGCTGGCCTCTCCCTCCGCAGGATCCTCGGGGCGACCGACCGAGGCCTAGTCAACGTCCGCTTCATGGTCCTATCCCGTGTTGCCGAGCTTCTTGGCTCCCCTGCCCTTGCGGCCCAAGGGAAGCGCCCACTCACCGGCCCCGTCCGCGCCGAGGCGGTGCGGGCCGTAGCCTCCGCCAACCCAGGCATCTTCCAGGCAGTCCTCGACCACCCGGCAACGGAAAGAAGCCTCGAAATCACCTTTGGTGAGCTGAGGAGGTTGCGCGAAGGGGCTTTGGACCTTCTGGCCCGCCAGAGCGAGCGCGCGTCTCAAGTAGTCCACCTCTTCCGCGAATTCCGCCGGCAGACGGCGGACTACTACGACGAGGAGGACCTCGCTCTCGCCGCCGTCGACGCCGGCCGGGCGGGTTCGCTCGCCCTTCAGGACATTGGCCATGTCATCATCTACCTCCCGCGCCGCCTCTCGCCGGCCGAGCGAACCCTGCTCGAGGCACTGGCTGAGGCGGGTCGCCTGGAGGTTCTGATCGGTCTGACCGGCGACCCCGATGCCGACCGGCTGCCCCGCCAGCTTGCTGCTCAGCTTGAGGACGCGCTCGGACCAGCCGAGGAGACGAGCCCCACTGCGAAACCAGCCGAGACTCACATCGTAGTCGCAACCGATGCGGAGGAAGAGGTGCGGTCCGTGCTGCGGCTCATCATGGAGCGTCTTGCGGCCGGCACGCCTCTCTACCGCATCGCCGTGCTCTACCGTGCCTCCCAACCCTACGCGCTGCTGGCGCAGGAACAATTCCGCGCCGCGGGCGTCCCACACAACGGACCGGGCGTTCGTACGCTGGCCCAGACGGTCGCTGGCCGCACGCTACTCGGCCTTTTCCGCCTGCGCGAGACGGACTTCCGCCGCGAAATCGTGATGGACTGGCTGAGCGGGGCCCCGATTCTCGAGGAGCCTGGGCGCAGTCCGGCTCCCGCGCAGCGATGGGACCTATTGTCCCGCTCGGCCGGCATCTTGAGAGGAGCGGCCCAGTGGCAGGAGCGGCTTGCCAGTCACCGGCGCTCGTTGGAGAGGGAGCGCGCTGACCTGGAAGCTATGGAGCAGGCCAGCGAAGGGCGCATCCGCCACCTCGAAGCCGACCTGGAGCACGTTGAGCGATTGGCGCGCTTCGTCCAAGAGCTTGTCGCTCTGCTGGAGCCTGGAGGTGGCCAGACCTGGCCCGAGTATGCGGGGTGGGCCCGAGGCCTGCTGGAGCGCTACCTGGGAGGGGAAGCGCACCGGCGAGAATGGCCTGAGGAAGAGATAGAGGCCTATCGAGCCGTGATGGCGGCTCTGGACTCTCTGTCCGCTCTGGAGGAGCTGCGTCCGCAGGTCGACGAGGGGACGTTCCTTCGAGCACTGCAGAGGGAACTCGAGGCCTCGGCTGGCAGGGTCGGGCGCTTCGGCGAGGGCGTGTTCATCGGCCGCGTTTCCGATGCCATGGGGACTGACTTCGACGTCGTGTACGTCCTCGGCATGACCGAAGGCCTGATGCCGCCCCGCGGCAAAGACGACCCACTGCTGCCCGACCGCGAGCGGCTCGCCGCCGGAGAGGACATCCCCCTCCGAACGAGTCGCCTGGAAGAAGAGCGACGCGACTACCTCGCGGCTCTGGCTTCCGCGAGGGAGAGGGTGCTCATCTTCGCTCGCGCCGATCTGCGTGGCCAGCGGGGAAGGCTGCCGGCCAGGTGGCTCCTCCAGGAGGCATCGCGGCTGGAAGGCAGAGCCCTCTACAGCGGCGACATGGATCCTCCGCCGTCGCGTCCGTGGCTGACCGTGGTCCCTTCCTTCCACTCGGCCCTTCAGGACGGTCGGCAGCCGGCGTCGGAGCAGGAGTACGACCTCCGCAGCCTGTTGCGCTGGCAGAATACCGGCGCGCCTGTCGCCGACCACTACCGAGTGAATGATGTCCCCGCACTGCGCTTCGGCTTGTCGGCGGACCTCTCTCGGGGCAGTCCGGGCTTGACCCGGTGGGATGGCCTGGCTGAGGCGGCCGGACTGCTCGCGCCCTCGCGGGAGCGCCCCACGTCTCCAACCGCCCTCCAGAACTGGGCGGTATGCCCGTTCCGCTACTTCCTCGGGCACGTCCTCAGGGTAGCGGAGACGGAAAAGCCCGAGGAAACGCTCACCATCACCGCGCTGGAGCGCGGCAGGCTGCTGCACCGAGCCCTCGAGATGTTCATTGGGGAGGCGGCGGCACGCACTTCCCCCGACGCACCGTGGACTCGGGAAGAGCGCTCACGGCTGCAGGAGATAGGCAGGCTCCTCTGCGACGAGGCCGAGGAGGCAGGACTCACGGGCAGGCCCCTCCTCTGGCGGCTGGAGCGGGATCGGATCCTCCGCGACCTGGCAGGCTTCCTGGACGCCGATGAGGACCTGCGGAGGGAGAGTGGGGTCGTTCCGCTGGCGGCAGAGATGTCGTTCGGCATGGCCGTCCCGACGTCGGGTTTACCTGTCGTCGTGACACTCGCTGACGGCACCACGATTGTTCTGAGGGGCAAGATCGATCGCATCGACGGAGCACCGGACCGATCGCGCCTTCTGGTGCTCGACTACAAGAGCGGCTCCGCCAGCCCATACACGGTGCTCACCAAAGATCCCGTCAAGCGCGGCCAGCTCCTACAGCTCCCCATCTATGCCCTCGCCGCCCGGGAATCGCACGGTTCGGTACCCGTCGAAGCCTACTACTGGTTTGCCACCGAGGAGCAGAACTACAGACGGATAGGCTACCCAGTAGAAGACGCCGTGCTGGAAGCCCTGTACGGCGCGTTGGCCGTCATCGTGGACGGCATCTCCTCCGGCCTGTTCCCCTGCCGGCCTGGGAACCCTCGGAACGGAAGCCACGAGAACTGCAGCTACTGCCCGTACGACCGCGTCTGTCCTCGCGATCGTGGTCGGGCGTGGGAGCGCAAGCGGGGAGCTCCGGAACTCAGCCGCTATTTGGCGATGGTGGAACCCGATGAGTGAGGCCAGCGCATACCGTCCGGCAGACCAGGGAACGCGCGACAGGATCCACGATGACCTGGACTCGACCCTTTTCGTCGAGGCCGGGGCCGGCACCGGCAAGACCACGGAGCTCGTGAATCGGATCCTGCGCCTCGTGGCCACGGGACGCGCGGAGATGCCGGCGGTCGCCGCCATCACGTTCACGGATGCTGCCGCGACCGAGCTTCGTGACCGCATCCGCGAGGAACTGGAGAAGGCCGCCCGCGAGGAAAGCGACCTGCAGACTGAGGAGCGCGTGCGCTGTCAGGCCGCCCTGACCGAAGTAGACGCGGCCGCCATCGAGACGCTGCACAGCTTCAGCCAGCGGATACTCGCGTCCCACCCACTGGAGGCTGGTCTGCCGCCGCTGCTGGAGATCGTGGACGAGATCCGCTCGTCGATCGCCTTTCAGGAACGCTGGAGTGCGTTTGTGGACGAACTGCTCGACGATCCCTCCCTGGAGGATGTGCTGCTCAGAGCCTACATCCTCGGGCTCAATATGGAGCAGCTGCGCCAAGTGGCCCTCGAGTTCCATCGGCACTGGGACCGCCTTGAGGACATGAGCGTTGAGATAGATCCGCTTCCGTCGGTGGAGTCCTTGCCGCTGCTGGACGCGCTCGCGCAGGCTTGCGGGACGATGAGTCGGTGCGTCGACGGAAGCGACCTTCTCTACCGCCATCTTGAGAGCCTTGACGCATACCGGGAGCGCCTGGCGGCCGCGGAATCCGATTTGGACCGTCTGCGCATCCTGGCGGAACGCGCAAGGATCACCACGCGTGGAGGCCGGAAGGGAAACTGGCACGGGGTGTCTCCTGAGGAGATCCGCGGCATGCTCGAGCAAGCACGCGACATCCGCGAAGGTCTGCTGCAAGGGGCCCGAATGAGCGTGCTGCAGCCGCTCCTCGGGGTGCTCCAGCGATTCATATTGCAGTATGCCGATGAGCGACGCCGGCAGGGCAGACTGGAGTTCCACGACCTCCTCGTGCAGGCGCGTGACCTGCTTCGGCGCGACCGATCAGTCCGACAGGCAATGCGAGATCGCTTCTCTCACCTGCTAATCGACGAGTTCCATGACACCGACCCGATCCAGACCGACATCGCCATGCTCCTGGCCTCCGAGGACACGGACGGTTCACCCTCGGCCTGGCAGGAGATTATCCCTGAGGAGGGTCGCCTCTTCTTCGTCGGCGATCCCAAGCAGTCGATCTACCGCTTCCGGCGCGCCGACATCGCCCTCTATCAGGCGGTTCAGCGCCGCTTCGAAGATCGGACCGTGAGGCTCACACAGAACTTCCGATCGCTACGGCCCGTCATCGACTGGGTGAACGGCGTCTTCCACGAGCTCATAGGGGAAGGAACCGCCGACGGTCAGGCAAGCTACGCTGCCCTCGATGCGCGCTGGGAGACCCCGCCGGAGGCAGGCCTGACGGTTCGCGTGCTGGGCGGGCCCGCCGAAGGGACCGTCGGTCCGATACGCGAGAGAGAGGCGGCCGAGATAGCCGGCCTCATACGGGCAGCGAAGGCCGAGGGGTGGCCCGTCGCCGACAGGGACGCAAGAGGCGAACGCTCCTTCCGCCCAGCCCGCTACGCTGACATCGCGATACTCGTGCCAACCCGCACTCCACTGCCAGAGATCGAACGGGCGCTGGAGGAGGCTGGCGTTCCCTACCGGGTGGAGAGCCGGTCGCTCGTCTACGATACCCAGGAGGTGCGCGACCTACTCACGATCCTGCGGTCGGTCGATGACCCGACGGACGAGGTTGCCCTCGTGGCCGCACTTCGGTCGCCCGCCTTTGGCTGCGGCGATGATGACCTCCTCCGCTTCTACCAGGCCGGGGGCCGCTGGGACTATCGGGCCGCACCCCCGGCCTCTCTTGTGGCCGACGATCCCGTTGTCTCGGCGATGGCCGCACTCCACGAGCTCCACAAGAGGCGATGGTGGGAGCCCGTAAACGGCATCGTTGAGGCCGTCATCCGCGAGCGACGTCTGTTCGAGCTCGCCTTTGCCCACAGGCGGCCGCGCGAGCGCTGGCAGAGGCTTCGTTTCGTCCTGGATCAGGCACGTGCCTTCGCTGAGGCCGGCGGCAGCACCCTGCGACAGTTCGTCGATTGGGCCGAGCTCCAGGCAGAGGAGGGGACCCGTGTCGTGGAGACGGTCGTGCCCGAGCCGGACGACGACGCCGTTCGCGTGATGACGATCCACGCCTCCAAGGGCCTTGAGTTCCCCATCACCGTGCTCGCAGGTCTCAACGTCGGTTTGCCGCCGAGCCGGGGTGGTGCTGAGGTACTCTGGAATCCGGACGGCCGGCCCGAGGTGCGCATCGGGCCGGAGAACAGGCGGTTCGAGACGCCCGACTTCGAATCTCTCGCCGGCATCGAGACCCAGATGGATGAGTACGAGAAGGTGCGGCTGGTGTACGTGGCGAGCACCCGCGCGCGGGACCATCTCGTGGTCAGCCTGCATCACAAGGATGGGAGCCCATGCCACGCATCACGACTGCACGAGCTCTGCCAACGGATGACTGATCTATGGGTCGCCCCGGAGATCCCAGAACACGCGCCTTCGGCCCCTGGAGACGGGCCAACATCGACCTTCGAGGACGGGCCAGAGGAACGCCGGCAATGGGTGGAGACCCGAGAGCAGTGCCTCGCGGCACTGGCCAGAGTGCCGGTGCTCGCCGCGACGGCCATCGCCCGCGGCGCAGCCGCTGTCGATCCCAACCTCGAGAAGGACGCCCCGGTCGAGGAGATCCCGCCCTGGCGGCGCGGTCGTGCGGGAACGGCGCTCGGCCGCGCGGTCCACGCCGTCCTCCAGAGCATAGACCTGGCCACAGGGGCCAACCTGGAGGGCACTGCTCGTGCCCAGGCCGCCGCTGAGGGCATAGCGGATCGGGCCGACGAGGTGGCGCGGATGGTGAAGGCCGCTCTTGAGGCTCCCTCGGTACGGGAAGCGGTTGCGCTCGGGCGCTACTGGCGCGAGGTCTACGTGGCCGCGCCCGTCGAAGGCGTGACCGTGGAGGGTTTCATAGACTTGCTCTACGAAGCTGAAAGCGGCCTGGTGATCGTCGACTACAAGACTGACGTCGTGCCGGGCGAGGCAGACCTCGAGGCGGCCATGGGGCGGTATCGGCTGCAGGGGGCAGCCTACGCGTTGGCGTTAGAGGCGGCACTGGGGCGGGCTGTGGCCGGCTGCAAGTTCGTCTTCGTGCGCGCGCCGGAGCCGCGCGAGCGGGCGATCGAGGACCTGCCAGAGGCGATTGCCGCTGTCCGAATGCAGGTCGAGCAGCGGTCGGCGTAGGGCGCGTCGGAGAGGCGGCTCTTCACCTGCCGGCACATGCGAAGGGGGCGACGGGCCCGGAGGTCGAGATCAAGTGGGTTGTGGGGCGGCAAAACCCCATCCGTATCTGGAGCGTTGACAGGGTGAGCTCTGCTGGCCAGCCTTGAGGGATGTCCGGTCCAGAGCCCCAGGACCGGCCCGTGACGTAGGCGCTGCCCGACCCGTGGGCCTTGGTGCTGGGGAACTTCCTCGCCCCTGCTCCACCGCGGGCGGGAGTATAATGTTGACGGTGCCGGACGGGTCTCTATTCGTGCGCTCTAACCGGGAGGTGCCTCTTGACTACCCAACGCCAAGAGGACGAAGTGGTCCGGCGAATGCCTCGGAACAGCGCCGTGAGCGAAGTCCGGGGAACCTTGGTCGCACCAGGAGGTCAGGATAGTAGTAACATAGAAGTTGGACTCGTTTTCGGGGGCAGGTTAGGAGTACCTAGATCCGATCCGCTCCGACCCAAGCGTCAAGAAGCTACTATCCGAAACCGGCTAACATGCGAGGTTGCGTGGCCATGCTGCGGATCGAGCGTTACGCGGCATCAGGGAGGTGAAAAACCATGGCCAAGAAGGAAAAAACTGGGAAGAAAGCTGGCAGAGCGGCCAGTCGGGTACTGCGAGGCAAGGGCACCAAGAAGGACGCCAAGAGCGCCGCCGGAAGCGCACTCACGCAGCGTCCTGACAGGAAGAGCAGAAGCAAGAGATAGGAGCCCGGCAGCGCGGGCCTTAGACGCTGTGGGGTGGCAAAACCTGTGGGGTGCCAATATTCCATCCGTATCTAGGCATTGACACGCTGAGCTGTCTGGGCCAGCCTTGAGGCACCATGTCCTCATGGTGTGCGGAGACTCCAGGCCTGGAGACTACGGACACAGGCTCTCACAGGGAATGCCATCGTTGTCTCCGTCGAGTCTGTTGGGATCGCCAGGACAGGCGTTGAACACCGCCATGACCTCGGCACACGTACTGAAGTCCGAGCAGTTGTACTGGTCCACCGAGCAGTCGATGCCATCAGGTGGAGGCGTTGGTGACGGCGGGGTCAGCGTCGCTGTGGGAATCGGCGTTCCTTCGGAGGGAACGGTGGGCGTCACTGTCGGAGCAGGAGGCGGCGGGGGAGCCCCGCCGGTGCTGATTGAATAGGTGCTGCAGTCAGATGTTAGGACGACCGTGCCGTTGAGGTCCGTCCGGTAGACCGTTGCCCCGTGGGCGGCGAGCCTGCCCAGCGTCTCCTGGGCCGGGTGACCGTAGGTGTTGCCAGCGCCGACGCTGATCACGGCGTCAGTCGGAGTCACCGCGTCCAAGAAGGCGTCCGTGGTGGAGGTCCGGGACCCGTGGTGGCCCACCTTGAGAACATCGGCGTCTAGGTCCACCGAGGGGTCGGCGAGCATGCTAGCCTCGCTGTCCTCGGTGGCATCTCCTGTCAGGAGCACGTCTACAGAGCCGCACGACAGGCGGAGCACGACGGAGTCGCCATTCGTATCGCCTGTCAGCGGCTCCGCCGGGTGGAGGACTGTGAGGGTCACCCCGCCGTACTGGGTCGAGTAGCCTCGCCTGATCTGCCGCTCCACCGCCCCTTCCATTCCAACCGCACCTGCAAAGTCCTGGTAGGCCTGGGTTCCGCTGGTAGCCCCGTTCGTCCAAACCTCCAGCACGTCGTACTGCTCGAGGACCTCATCCAGGCCCCCAATGTGGTCAGCATCCGGGTGAGTGGCCACCAGGAGGTCGATGTCTGGCACCTCCTGTCCGGCCAGATAGGGTAAGACCCTGGAGCCGCTGCGCCCGCCGTCTACCACGATGTCGATCTCACCGACCTCTATCAGTGTCGCGTCCCCCTGGCCCACGTCAATAAAGTGCACCGTGAACGTGGGGGGCGTTGCAGGTGGCGTGCCGGTCGACTCCGGGGTCGGACTAGGACCTTCAGCCGATGCGGCGACGCAAATCCACACCGCGTCCAGGAAGTTCACCGTCAGCAGGTCGCTGGCCTGAGGCGCTGCCGGAGAGAAACCCTCGAACTTCTTCTGGGCCGCGTCGTAGCGCCACATCGAGTCGAGTGATCCGGCGGGGGTCACTGCCTGCACCACTGTTTCGCTGGCAGTCCCATCGGGAAAGGTCAGGGCGATGTTATTGCACCCCGGGTAGAGCTGCTCCGTGCCACCAGGGGACGGCAGCGTGATGCTGGCGACCGGCTGTGCCTGAACAGACAACCCATGAGCGGCCAGCAACACGAGGACGCCAACCAGTAGCGTTCCCAGGAGTGCAACCCATTGCCTGTTCATCGCCGCCCTCCTAGCGATGCTCCCAAGAATTAGGACCCAATGGGGGAAACCGGAGCCAGCTTACTCCTGGCCGTGTAGGATGTCAACGCTGAGCAGGCGTAGGCAGCGAGGCTCACGGGCTTGTGCAGAGTGTCGATGCAGGGTATCGTCTCTAGCGAGCCCTAACGAGAGTAGGGATGTGTGAAACTGTCCACGAGAGCACCCCCACCTTCACTCAGCAGACCGCCACCCTCAAGATCCTGGGCGGCGACGTGCTGTGTGTGGGGCGCTGAACTTACTTCAGCGTAGTGCACACAACTTGATACTTTTGGCCCCGAAAGTTGCTAATTGCGAGGAATTAGCAACGGGAGTTGCGAATTGCGGGAGATGATACTATCATTCGTGTCATCCCTAAGCGAATTTGCCCCCAGCCTGAGAGAGAAATCGTTCAATCGCAGGGACTACGAGAGTATTCTCTTAGTGTCCCTCAAAATGTCCGCCTTCCGCGGATTCGCCCCGAAGCTAAAGAGCAAACGCAAAATGTCCGGCCTGGTGTCCCCGGGGGGCCTGTAAAATCACTGTATGGATCTCGGGAAATCTTCGAGGTGCTGGCATGGATTTTACGCGCCCGAGGGCCTGTAAAATTGCTACCGGCGTTCTAGCGATTCCCTAGAGAACCGGCATCGAAAATACAGGTGCCTTCCAGCGCACACTCAACTGCGGCCGGGATCCGTGTCGCTGTCCCAATCGGTAAGCACACCGGAGGTGTAGTCAATCTCCGCAGCGTCCAGGCCAGCGGTTGCCCAGCTAGGACAAGGAGTTCCCTTGCCTGCTCCTGCTTACCTCCTCAGCCCGCCGTGATGCCTCGCCCGGCCGGGCTAAAGACCTCCCTGAATATCTGCCAGTGTTCCTCTGCCCCACACCAAGCCCCGTCGAGAACTACCTTGTACAGTTTCCATCTCTCGGCGAGTAGCGGGTCCAGGTACTTAGCTACTTCGAGCTCGAAGTCGATTGTCTCCCCTGACCCCAGGAACCCGATGTCCACGACCCTTCCTCGCTGCCAGTACACGCGCGACCCGATTCCCCTAGTGGTCCCCACCTCGACAAAGGCTCGGAGCTCACAGGCGGAGAAGCGGGACGTGTTCCGAAGTGACACGTCAAACTTGCTCCAAACGCCGCGACCCACGAGCCTAGCTGGAGGCACCACATCAACTAGCAGGTAACGTTCCTCGAACACGTCTGGCTTCGCCACTGGTGGTGGCTCCTCGGATGTACTTGACTCGGCCACGCATAACCACACCGCGTCCAGGTAGCCCACGGTCAGCAGATCGCTGGCCTGCGGGGCAGCCGGAGAGAAGCCCTGGAACCTGCCCAAGGCAGCGCTGAAGCCCCAGATCGCCTGGACAGTGCCGGCAGGGCTCACCGCCTGAGCCACGGCCTGGCTAGGCGTCCCGTCAGGGAAGGTCAAAGCGATGGGGTTGCACCCCGGGTAGAGTTGCACGGTGCCGCTGGGCTCCGGCAGCGCGATGGTCGCCAGGGGCTGCGCTAGGACCGAGCCTTGAACAACCAGGGCCAAGGCAGCGCTGGCAATGGTAAGGATGACTGTTCTCACGCTTTTCTCCCCTCTTATGCCCCGGCCGCCACATAAGGAAGGCCCAGGGGCTCAGTCGCCGGAGCGGGTTCACGTATAGTCTCGGCAAAACCCTAGGCTTGACTACCCCTCCGCTCACGCCGCCCCGACCGAACTTCAGGTACGGCACCAGCCTCCGCGCCACCGCTTTGCACCTGGCGCGCGGAATGCTCCAGATCGGCTAAGGAAAAGGCTAGTGAGGAAGGAGGAATTCGGATGGCAGAGCGCACGCCGCTAGTCCCTGGCCGAAAGTTCCAGGGCAAGTACAAGGGGGAGGAGCACCACGCTGAGGTTCGGGAGGATGGCCTCGTCTACGTCGACACTCCCAGCGCTGAGACCCTCGGGGGCTTCCGGTTCCTCTCGAAGGCTGGGAGCGGAAACGCGGCCCTAGCCCTTTGGTCGCTTGGGGCTGGTCAGAAGGTGGCGGCGAACTGGGTGAGTAGTCCGCCGAAGAGTAAGACGACTCCGCTGCCAAATACAAGGGCGCGAAGGCGGTCTGGTCCCTGGAGCAGCCTTGAAGCGAGTAAGAGGAAAAGGCGGACAGGGCTAACGAGCGTGACGCTCACGACCAACAGAACGTATGCGGAAGGGCCAAATGGGACGATCAACGCGATCAGCACGCCCAAACCTATCCTCGGCCAACTGACAGGCCAGAATCCTGTGACGCGCCTCGTCGCACTGTCGTCCCTCTCACGTAGCTTAAGATACACCGCGAGCAGCATCGACGGGACAGCGAGGAGGGGGAAAACCAAGGCTCCGCCGAATAGCAGCGCGCCCGCTATCAGGACAGCGCGTGGAACACCGACATCCCAGACAGTGAGGGCGAGCATGATAGCCACAAATGCCCCGCCGTAGGCAGCAGCAGCAAGTGCCAAGGACAGAAGAATTGACAGTGGCTCGCGCTTCTCCAACCAACCTTCCAGCACCCGCTCGGCTCGGCGACACCGCTGCTCGCCGAGTATCTCCGGCGCGATGAGGATGAACGACACCGCCTCGGCGATTATCCCCGCGCGGCCTACCCATTCGCTGTCCATGATGGCGGGAGTAGCATACCAGACGAGCCCCTGCCCTCGCGCGTCAGCGGCCGCATCGTTCCGGGCCACGAAGGGGCGGCCATGTGATATAATCGCCCCATCTCGCGTATCAGCCCTAGATTCCGCGAGAGGGAGGGGAGCATGATGCGAGGCCTCGCGCTCCGGGGGAAGTCTCCAACGCCGCCTAGTTGATCAGTGTCACGAAGGGCTTCCCCAGCGTGCCCGAACGGGGACAGGGCGGCTTCCTTGTTCAACAGGGGGACAATTCGAAATGACGCGTGAGCTAGCCGAACTCCTCTCGAAGCGCACCGGCGCACGGTTCTGGCGCGCAGACCTGCACGTCCACACCCCGGCATCCGCCGACATCCATGACAAATGGCGAAACGCCCAGCCGAAGGACGTAGTAGAATGCGCGCTCACGAACGGCATCGAGATCATCGCAGTGACCGATCACAACTCGGCAGACTGGTGCGACCGGGTTCGAGAAGCCGCCGAGGGAGCCGCGCTATACGTCTTGCCCGGCGTTGAGGTGACGACTAGCGAGGGGCATCTGCTGGCGATCTTCGATACGGACAAGCCAGCGGCGGACATCGAGGAATTTCTAATTGAGGTCGGCATCAAGCGGAAGGACTTCGGCAACCTCGAAGCCATCAGCAGCGTGGACATGATCTCGCTCGCTGAGAAGGTGGAAAGCGAGGGCGGGATCGCTATCGCCGCGCACGTGGATCGGAGCAAGGGCTTCTGGGAGATGATGGCTAAGTCGGGCGTGAAGCGCCAGAAGATTTATGCATGCCCGTACCTTCGAGCGTTTGAGATCGTCGATGCCAAACAGCGCGACAACTTCCTGAACGGCAGGATAAAGGGCTACCCGCGACAGGTCACCTGCGTCCAGGGTTCGGACTGCTGGCCGTCCGGCGCGGACAGGCACCACCTCGACTCCATAGGGCACCGCCATTGCCTACTCAAGATGGATCACGTCTCGCTCTTCGGTCTTCGTCAGGCTCTCCTCGACCCGCTTCTTCGCGTTCGATTCATGGACGAGACGCCGCCGGAGCCGCCTCTTGCCATCGAGGGTGTATGGGTCTCCGGTGGCTTCCTTGACGGGCAGAAGCTCCGATTCAGCGACGATATGTCCTGTCTCATCGGTGGGTCAGGTTCCGGCAAGTCCCTGACGGTCGAGCTTATCCGCTTCGCCCTCGATCAGCAGGTGGACGCGAGCGTCTTGCCAGACATCGCCGAGTCGTGCAACAAGCTCATGTCCTTCGCGCTGCGCGACTACAACACCGTGTACGTGCTGCTTCGCAAGGGTGAACAGCACTATCTAGTGGAACGCACATGGGCAATGGGCGACCCGCAGCCGCCCGTCGTCTCTAGGGTCATCGGCGAGAATGTCGAACAGATCGACGAACCGATACCAGTGCGGAGCTACTTCCCGATCAAGGCATTCAGTCAGGGCGAGATCATTGAGTATTCTAGGAAGCCTCTTGCTCGTCTATCGCTGATCGACGACCTGATTGACATCGACCAGGAGCGCCAAGAGATCGAGGGTGTGAAGTCTGCCCTTCGCAGGAACGCGGCTGACCTCATCCAGAAGCGTAAGCTCCTCAAGCAAGAGCAAGAGAGGTTGGAAGAGCTTCCGGGGATCAAGGAGGAAATTGCCCGCCTCGAAAAGCTGTTTGATCACCCCCGCGTGAAGGAACAGGAGTCCTGGCAGACGGAGGAGGCAGCACTGGAACGGGCGCGAGAGCTAATGCAGGACTTGGTCGAGGCGGCGGAAGGCGAGTTTCCGGCGCTGTCCAGTCCGCTTGTCCAGGATAAGGACGCATGGGAAGGTACGCCGAACCGGGACCTAATGGAGCGCGTGGCGCAGATCGGTCGAGAAGCCAACGATAAGCTACGCACTGCCAAGCAGCGTCTACTCAAGAACTTGACGGGGCTGAAGGAGCGTCTTGGCGAGGTGCGAGGCGTCTGGGATACGCGGTTTGAGGAAGTCGAGCGGGAGATCAATCGTCTCTTGCAAGAGCAAGATCAGGCAGGGCGGGGGCTACGTGCGCTGCACGGCAACCTGAGGCGCTCCCGCAAGACGGCCCAGCGCCTCCGAGACCTACAACAGGAGATAGACCAGAAGAGGAAGCCGGAGATCGACCGCATCGAACAGGAGCGAGGAGGCCTGCTGGACAGGCTTCAGAAGGCTCGAAGCGCCATCAGCGCTGAGCGACGTGAGAAGGCGAATCAATTAGAAGCAACCTTGGGCAAGCGGGTCTCTATCGACATCCGTTCGGCGGAGCACAGGGATACGTACAAGCAACGGCTCGCAGATGTTGCACGCGGCTCGTACCTGCGCCAGACGGACATCGACAACATCGTTCGGCAGGTACATCCCGTTCGGCTGGTCACGCATCTCGTCGGGGACGGATTCGATTCCTTGGCGCAGGAGAGCGGGCTTCCGGCCAACGTCTTTGAGAAGCTCATGGAGTTCATCTCCGGCAACGACCGACTCGCTGATCTGTACGACCTTCAGATCGTAGACCTCGAAGATGTGATTACGATTCGCTTCGCTATAGACCCCAAGACCTACCGTGACCTAGAAGCACTCGCCCACGGGCTAAAGTGCACCGTCGTGCTCATGATCGCGCTCGCCGAAGGGGACTTCCCACTACTCGTTGATCAGCCGGAGGATGCCCTCCACGCGCCCTGGATTGAGGACTACATCGTAGCGAGCCTGCGCGGTCGCCGAGGTACACGACAATTCGTCTTCGCCACTCGGAGCGCGAACGTTCTCGTGTCCTCGCATGCTGAGCAGGTGATCGCGCTCAAGTCGGAAGCCGAACGGGGCTGGGTCGACCGGACTGGCGCGCTCGACCACTTCGACACGCGAGATGTGGTTGTCTACCACCTTGAGGGAGGCGAGGGCGCCTTCGTGCGCCGACAGGAGATATACGCCCTTGAACTTCCCGAACGACGCTAGACGGCAGTCCGGCGCACCGGCACCGCTCCCCATTTGGCGATCTTGCGTAGCGTTCAGTCGTGGTGTCACTGAGCATCCTTGTGTAGCCGCACTCCCGGCATCGGCCCCAGACTTTGTTTGGTGGGCCTAGACGTACCGGGTAGACGAGGGTCCTCCGCCGGTGGCACTTGCAGCACCATACGCTCTTGATTTCTTGCATGATGCGCCTCCCTTACTCTGTTTCCACGTCTGGAGCCGCCCACTGTTCGATGAGCCAGTCGAGGTCTCCGCTGCTCAGCGGGCTCGAGTCGTCGGGGTCCATCGCCAAAAGGTCGGTGTACTCGTCGAGCAACTCCGGTGGGATGTTCTCGCCTTCGGTGCGGAGAATCTCTTCGCGTGCGGCGGTGCGGGCAAACTGCATCCGCGAGACGAAGGGATCGCCGGCCCCCAGCTCCGGCGGGGGCACACGGTAGTCCATGATCCGCAGTGGGGGCAGGCCGAGCATCTGGTTGATCTCATTCAACTCCCCAGAGATCGATTTCACATAGTCTACTTGAACCTCTGGGTCACTGAAGCTGTAGTACGTGTCCCAGATCTCGTCGCGGCGCAGCATGGCGAGGCGCTGTTCTGCCGTAAACGCTTCTAGCGGGGCCGCTTTGAACGGGTAGTGCTTCTGTATCTCGGGCAGTGAGCGGAAGTAGTCGCTGATGGCTGCCCTCTCGCGGCTGGTGAACGGCGAGCCGCTCGACACCAACGACATCCACAACTCGCGCAGGGCACGGGCCTTCTCAAACTCAACCTGCTCTGGTGTCCTCGGCCCCAGGCGCGAGGCAAGGTGGCTCTCTACATCGCGGCGGGTGAGGTTGGCGCCCCACTTCGCGTGTTGGCTCTCCAGCTTGGCCTTCAGCTCCTCTTGCAGGGCATCACGATCCTCCCAGCGCTCCTCGCGGATAGCCTTCTCCATAGCCCGGCTGTATTGGATGCGCAGGAGCATGTACTCTGTGAAGGCATTTTGCCAGCCTCTCTCGGTGTAGCCGCCCTCACCGTAGAGCGGAAACTGGTCGAGCCATTCCTGCTGGCGGATCACCAGATTGTCGTAGCTCTCGCCCGCAGCCCCCTCGTTGGAGTACCACTCGTTGCGGAGGGCGTACCACTCGTCGTCCACAGTGCGCAGCGCGTAGTTGCGTGGGGGGTGGAAGAAGGACAAAGTTGTGTCGCGGTTTGGGTACATACCCTCCACGATCTTCCGTAGGCGCGACTGCTCCGCACGGACAGCGGAGAACTCGGCCTCGTAGAAGCGAACCTCTTCGCGCGTCCAATCCGTTTGTGTCTGCTGGGCAAGGTAGTGGAGCTTGCCGGTAATGCCCTCCAGCGCACCTCGGAAGGGCTCCTCGACGATGCGTTCAAGGTCTTCGTAGAAGAGGGCGGTGTCGATGGCCTGTGCCTTCTCTTCGGGGTCGCTGAGGCCACTTACGACGGCACGACGCACCTCAAACTCTGGGTACTTCTCGTAGAACTCCTCAAGCCGTCCCTGCCGCGCGTACTCGGAATAGGCGGTGCGCAGGCCCGCGTAGATGTACTCCCCCTCGTGCATCCCACGAATACCACCAAGCGGATACCCGATCCAGGCTGTGGCGGCGCGCAGGAAGTCCACACCGCGCGCAGCCCGTGTCGCCTTGGCCCAGGCCACGCCCCTGTGGTCACGTACTGCCTCCCACGCCGCTCGGACCTGCGTCTCGTGGTCCTTGCCAGGCAGGAGCTCATCGGTGGCTGCCAGTGCCCAGACGGCGCGCTCGGCACGGTAGATGTCGAAGCCATCAGGTTCGAGGTTCAAGACCCTCCCCAACCACGGGATGGAGAAGTGGCCCTTGTCGGTGTAGGTGTACATCTCCTCCTCGGGGATGGCATCAAGGTCGCCCCCGTGAAGGAAGCGGGCGGTGAGAAGACCCGCGGCTGAGAGCGGGAAGCCATACGGCCCGCCGGAGAATTGCGTGCTGGCCCAGGCGTCGCGGTCGAGTAGCCCGGTGTTGCTCCCGATGATCTTCATGAAGGGGTTGATGGACACCATCGGCGCGTAAGACTCGGCGAAGTCAAGGAGAAGCCCTGCGGGCGTATTGTGGCGCCGCTCGTCGTCATAGAGATCCCTCCACTGAGCGAAGGGGAACATGACCGACAGTGGGTCCACAAAGTAGAGCGGGCTGAAGTTTGAATCGGCGAACATATCCGCCACAAAAGGCACGTTTCGCAAAGCCTCGTCCATCCCGGGTATAGGGATCGGAACGGCAAACTGGTATCGCATCGGCAGATCGTATTGTTCGACGAGCCTCGACGGGAAGAGAATGGCCTGCCAGATCCCCACGAAGGCACCCGGCTGTCGGGCTGCGCGGATACCCCAGTGCACAGCGGTTCGAGTCGGCCAGAAGAAGAAGGGGGCGAATGCCTGAAACAGGCGGTCGAAGCCGAACTGGTTGTTGTAGTTGAGCATGATGAAGTCCGTCTTCACCTGCGCCTGAGAGACCGCCTGCCGACTTGCTGCCTCCCAGTTGTTAACAACCTCCTGCGCAGCCTTACGCATCTCTGTAACGGCCTGCTCACGCAGCGGGGTGGCGAGGGCGAGCTCGCCCTTCTTCATGGCGGGCATCGCCTTCCTGAGCTCGCTCTTTAGAGTCGCTGCGTAGAGGTCTACTTCTTTGGCCAGCGGCCCGGCCATATCAAAGACCTGCTGTGCTGCCGGGGGATCATTCGCTCCATGACCGAAGAGGGCACCACGTGCCTTTGCGTTGGTCTCGTAGAGCAACTTGTTTGCCTCGCCGGCCGCCCGCCACGCTTCCTCGGTGCCTTCCCTCGCTGCATCCAGGAGGTTCGCCTGGTGCCGGCGGTGTGTCTTCGTCAATGCCTCGTACCAGTCGTCTACCAGCTTCGTGTGCGCCGTAGAGACCTTCGCAGTCTCGCCTCGGATGAATTCGTAGAGATCCTCGAAAGCCTTGTCCTTCGTGGCAAAGTAGTCATCCCACGCCTTCGCTAGGTCCGGCGTGAACTCGGCGATCTCATCGCCATGTCTGGCTGCCTGCTGGTACAGGCGGTTGATTCCTTCCCGCCGCCTCGCCAAACCCGCCGTGGCTTCTGCGCCGAGGTCATTGAACCGGCGAATCATCGGCCAGTTCTTGGGGTCTTTGTTCCACCCAGGGAACATGCCCCGCATGTGGCGCTCTACATGGAGGATATTGTCCGCCATGTCCTCAATCATCACCCGGTTGCTGAGACGGAGGCCGTCCAGGTAGCTGGTCGGGTTGCGTATCATGTTCGGTAGCCGGTTGATCTGGGCGAGCACGTCGGCAGCGCCGTAGTATTCCATGACGGTGGCGTCAATCATCCGCTCAAGCGACTTCAGGGTGCGCTTCCCGGCGATCACCTCGCCCAGGTGCGGCTGGAGAACCTCTTTGCGGATGGTATCCGCAAATGGCCAGATGTCATTCAGGGCAAGCCGAGCAGCCGCGTCATCCATGAGCCCAAGGCCCTCCGGCGGTGGGGCCTTGGCCCAGCGCCAAGCAACGTCACCCACGGAAAAACCTGCCTCCTGAACACCTCCGCGGACTTGCACCTCCAGCGCATTCACACGCTCCAAGAAGGCGGTCTGTGGGGTTTTTCCAGCAGGAACCGGGGTTACCCCGGTCATGAAGCCACGGTACTCATCAAGCAGCGCGTGTTCGATTCGCACGGCATCATCGGCGGACACGCCGACTTCTCGGAGTTTGGCGGCGAGGTCAGGCGCTGGCCCGCGTGCCACCATAGCCGGCACGGCCAACATCCCCGCCTGCTCCTTCAATGCGGCGAGGAATGCGGCCCGGCGGGCTGCTGCGTCGAGGCGACCCGCTGCATAGACGGGGTACATGATCTTATCGAGGTTGAGCCCAAAAACCCGGCGCGGCTGTTCGAAGAGGTGTCTGATGGGCTCCTGTACCTGCTTCCCCAACACCTCGAGAAACTCTTCCGCCCCGAAGTCCTTCTGGGCGATCCGTACCCCCAACCACTCGTGCATTCCGGTCTGTGAAGCCACGAATTGCTCCACACGGCGCGGCGTCAGTCCAGGGTGCGGGGCCAGTATTTCGACGAATTCGTCTGCGTAGCGGCCGCCCATCGGAAGGACGGTTGATACCTCGCCAAAGACAGACTTTGCGTAAAGCCGCGCTGCACGTATTGGGTTCCTCGCCATAGTCCACATGAAGGTTGTGAAGTTGTTTATGAGGTTAAGCTGTATGGCGAAAGCTGGGTTGTTGATGGTCACACTAGCCACCGCCTGGCGCATCCCTGCTGTAAAGGGCATCCAGCGGTCAACCAGGAAGCGCCCCATCGTCGTGTGTCTGAAGATGGTTCGCTGCGCTTGGACCATCGCAGTGTCAACGGATTCCAACAGGACGCCCTCAACCGTCTCGATGCGCGCGCGGCGCGTCAGCTCGGCAAACTCAGTTGCAGCGGTACGGAGCTTATCCCGCGAGCCGGCCACGCCAGCTTGGCGGACGCGGGTCCCGAGCTGCTGAAGTGGAGATCGTGCCTGCTGCCTCGCGCCCTTCGGCGCGGCGGCTATTAGCTCATCTCCCAAGGCCACAACACGGTGCGCCACAGCATCGCCCAACAAACCCCTACCCGCGCCGTGCTCCACTAACTCGCTAGCTATGTTTTGGAAACGACTGATGCCCTCCCAGAAGGGACTCTCTGTGCGCGCAGCGAGGTTCTTGGTAAGAGTGGCGCCAAAATCTCCCTTCGTTTTACCCGCAGCCCGCCGAGAGAAGTCAGCCAGTGCCGGGTCATCCAGTAGGTCAGGGAGACGCTTGGCCACCCACCCCTTTGGTTTCGCAGTGCGGAAGGTGTCTACCAGCTCATCGAGCATTCGAGAATCGCCTGCGGCCAGGGTGTCAACGATTTCGTCCATGTACGGCGAAACGCGAGCATGGAGCTGCCGCCGGGCTAGGCGTCCAAAAGCCCCGGGATCTCGCTCAAAAACAAAGCTGAGGGGGCCGCGCCCTGCTTTCGTGGCTTTGAGCGCGGCGTATGACACCTCTGGCATCCGCATGATTTGCAGCCAGGTGTAACGCCCTTCTGGCGCCGCAGCCTTGGCCGCCCGTGCCGCCGGGGAGAGGAATCGTGCGAAGCGTCCCGTTGTCGGGACCTTAGTGGCCGCCTTGACTGGCATACCCACCGTTAGCTGCGCGATCTTGCCCACAGGGAGAAGCCACAGCGGGTCATAGACTATCCAACCCACAACCTGCGCAATGCTTCCGGCCAGGCCGCCGGGCTGGTTCTCCTCAAGGTACTTTTCAAACTCCGCCCCCGCTTCTTCTCCACGCAGGCCGCCACGCAAAATCTCCTCGACCTTGACGAGGGCGTCTGCTTCGGCCCTTTGCGACCAGTCCGCGAGGTTGAGTCTATAGCGCCAAGCGTTCTGGCCCATCTGGAGGCGTAGGGTGGGGTCGGGAATGTCGTTGTATATGTGCCACCCTATTGTCTCCTCGACACGTAGAGGCATGTTGATGAGGCTCCAGGCGAAACGCTTGCCGCCGTCGAGTATTCTGCCGCCGAGATCGAGGATGGGGTTCTTCCACCGGCTCCCGCCGCCAGCCCCGGCTTTCTCTATGTCCTGCTCGACGACCACAGGCATCATCGCCAACGGGTCTGTCTCGCGCATGTAGAGCCACATCACGCGGGGGTTTTCGTCAATCACCCCCTGCATGAATGTGTCGCTGAGCATCCACGGATCCATTTTGAATTGTTGCTGGAAGGCGTTGGTGGCTAGGAGACTCTGGCCGGACTCGCTGAAAGGTTCCAGCGCGAGGTATGGCTGTTCACCAGCACGCTCCCCCAGCAAAGCCCGGGCCACCCAACCCTTGTCCTGCAACATTTCCAGGACGTACTCATCCCCGGGCTCGCGGCCGATGATCGAATCAATTACAGTGCGGGCCTGCTCTGGTGAACGCTTCTTCACCGCAGCCCGCGCCATCTCTCCGATGTCCTCTTCTTTGGGGCCAAACGGACGGTCAACGATGTCGAGCCAGTACAGAGCCTCCTCGACTCTAGTTTTGGCCCAACCGAGTGGATCAGGCATGTACTTTTACGCCTCGAACGCCCGCGGATATGCGGGGCTAATCCCCTCGGGGCGGCTGATATACTGCTTCAGCTCATTGCGCGTCGGTGGGCGGCCTATTTGCCGTTCAAGCTCGATACGCGCCTGGAAGATGGCCAGCTCCCGCGGCGAAGGTGACCTCCCCGCTAGGCGATAGAACTGCATCTCTGGCGTGATGCCCTCAGCGCCGTACTGCTGAAGACGCGGGATCAATGGCTCCGTCCCGGGACGCTGCGGCTGGTATCGTGCTTCCGTAGGTACACCACGCCCACCAGCCTGTAGGCCACCCAGGAATTCCCTGGTCTGCTCTACCATCTGACGACGTGCCTCGTCGGGCACTGCGCGTGTCTCGGCACCAGGCGCGGCACCAGGCGCGGCGCGCGGTGCTGTTGGGCCGGGCCGGTCTGCGGGGACCGACCCAGGAATCGGGCGCTGCACGGGTTGAACCCCGCGCTCGCCCATGCCCATCATCTCGCGGGTCTTCTGGACCTGCCTGCGCCTGGCGGCCAGGTTGGCTAGGGTGCTGCCGGCACCACCTTTGTCGGCCATTACAGTCCCTCCCTCAGTCTAGCCAGGCGCCCACGGCGCTCGGCGAGTTCCTTGAATAGGTCGTGTGCTATGCGTCCTTTACGAGATGGTCCGGCAGCCTGGGCCTCTGGGGCATCGTTACACATCCTACTTAAAAGGAGGGCCTGCCAGAAGTTGCGTACTGCCCTCGGCTTCGGGCGGGAGAAAAACCGCTGCATGAGTATGGCCGCGAGTCCAACAAAGGTGCCCATCTTATAGCCTCCTCGGCCGGCGAGGCCCGGCACCCGCGCCCGGTGTCGGACGGACAGACGGCATTTTGCCGGCCGTCCACAACTTGAGCTTCTCCGGTGCCCAAGCCTCCTCTAGGTATTCTGTGGGCGTGTAGCCCATAATCCTCTCCAGTTGTGGCCTCTCCATCAAAACCTCGGTTTCGAAGTACCGCTGCTGTGCCTGGCGTAGTGTCCCGATTTCCTGCTTGAGCTGCGTGGTCTCCTGCTCGCTGAGCGGCGTAACTACCTGACCACGAGTTTCTGCGCCGGTTGTGGCTGCCGTAGTGAGGCGATCCTCAAGTTCTTTGATCTTCGCGTCGATGGTTGTGGACACGACATCGCCCGGACGGCGCCCGACTTCACGCATGGCCTCGGCGCCACCAATGCCGGCCACCTCGAATGTCGGGCCACCGCGCCTCCCTATCTCCTTTATATACTCTGCGTAGAGCTCGGTGGGGTTTTCCGTCAGATATTCCGCCTGTGCCCAAGTCAACTGGCCCGCTGCTTCCATGCCCCCGATATATGTAAGGAACGAGCGAACCCAGGAGTCCACCAAGTTATCTGAGGCGGCGTACCAGCCTTCCTTCGTCTGGATGTCTACGTACCGCACACGTTCTTCCGCAGTCACCCGCTCCTCGGTTTCGACTCGCTCCGACACGAGATTTACAGCAGTATCACGGCTGAACGAGGTAGGTGCGCGGAGATAATCAAGAAGAGCCTGCTCGGTGCCCGAACGCTCCGCGTCGTCTAGTTCTCCCACCTGGGGCACCATCTCTAGTAGAATCTCGTTGTACCGTTCCGGGTCCGTCTCCTCGAAGTAGGTGAGAAACATGTGCGCCTGCGTTGCTTCTTCCGTAGAGACCTCTTCGGGGTGTTCAGTTGCCCACAGGAGCCACTGAATATACCGCCGCGCCTGAGTATCCCACGCCGTGGTGCCGGGCTCGTGGCATTCCCCCGGTGGAAGGCTGGGGGGTTCCCCGGATGGAGAGGGTGGCAAAGGCTGCCCGGGCGGTCCTGGGGGGCCAAACGTGGGTTCTGGTTTCGGGTCCTTCTCGGCCACGACTTCCTCCTAACGGTTCGTCGCCCAAGACGGCAGCTTCTCCCTGAGCCTTGCTTCCTGGGCGCTCATGGCTTCTCCTGCGCGTAAGGCGCGAGCAGTCGGGCCAGCTCCTTCAAGGCGAGCACTCGTGCCAGCCGAGCCAGTGCCCTGACCGACAAGGAACTATCGCCACGCTCCACACGCGACAAGTGGGCCGCGTCGATTCCTGCGGCCTTGGCCGCCTCCCGCAGCCCCAAACCCTGAGCCTGACGCACAGTTCGGAGGGGGTTGCAAGGAGGTTGGGTCGTCTTCACTGCACACCTAGTCTTCATAGTGCCCGAGTCACGCTCAACTACTAATCAGTATAGACACACTAACATTTTACCACGCCCGTTGCCCTAGTGTCAACCGAGCGGCTGACCAGGATAACTGGGATGTTGACTCCCTCACCACGCTGGGGTACAGTTGATGTGTGAAGGAGGAGGAGATGAAATTCCCGGTAGTCACCCCAAACCAGATCGTGGCGTCGAACCTGGCGAGCGCTCGTGCGCTGCGAGGATGGACCCAGGAGGAGGCGGCCGAGAAGCTCGAACCGTTCCTCGGTACTAGATGGTCGAAGGCCACATTCTCCGCCGCCGAGCGGTCTGTTGCTGGAAAGAGGGTACGTCAGTTCACCGCTGACGAGGTAGTTGCGTTTGCCTGTGCGTTTGAGCTTCCCATTGGCTGGTTCTTCCTACCGCCTCCGCCCGACCCCGACAGGCCCTTTGCGTTCGCAGGTATGACTCGCACGGAAGTGAGTTGGGAGGAAGTCGAGAGAAGAGCACGGGATGGTTCCTACGTACTCCCGGGCGTCTTGCCCTACGGTGCTTTGGTGGATCTGGTGTTTGCGATCACGGGAATGGAGGAGCGGGTGGCCGAGCTGCTTGAGTCCATCCCAGGCGGTGAGTCCACTGAGTATCAAAGGCGAATCAAGGAGTATGCTGGAACCGAGGCGAAGGCACTGATCAAGGGTAGCATAGGAGACATTGCTACCTGGGTGCGCAACCTCTCGGAGCTCGCTGAGTTCCTGAGCATCATCGAGGCCGTGGCGCTTCTCCCGCAGCCCGAGGTTGACAGCGGAATTGCGCCGCCAATCCAGCCCCTGCGCTGGAAGCGGGCAGGAGGGAAGGGGCGCAAGTGATGCCCGGCCACAAGGGCAGCAAGAGGGACGCCGAGGCCCTTCTCGTCCGGCTACTCCACGAGAGGGACACGGGGGAGACCACGCCGACGATACGTCCAACTTCCAACGGTAGGGCGCCGGCAGATCTTCTCTGGGCAACGCCTCGTTTACGCTTCCACCGGGTAGTAGGGCACCGGCAGGTCCTCCTTCGGCAGCGCCTTGGTCGGAGTGAAGGACTCGGCCAGCAATGTGCCTGGCGCTAGTCCAGTGCGGGACATGCCCGCGGGTTCGATGGTCCTATGAAACTCGCGCCACGGCCCGCCCGCGTACCCTATCAGGCGCCTGCGCACGTCCTCGGCGTCACCTTCGAACAGCTCGGCCCAACCGACCAGGATCACCGGGCGACCGCCATTCGAGCAGAGGCCATTGATGTCCTGGCGGGAGACGAACCGTTGGGCGTGCTCCAGGCTCTCGAAGACACAAACGCCCGCCGTAAACCCCGGCGCCACGGTAGTCTTGCCCACTGCGTATTCCAGTTGTAGGGACTCCTTTGGGTGCCCTTCGAGCCGCTGGTCGGCGTGGATGAGGGCCGACAGGAAGCGCCCTTGGTGCTTCCGCACTACTTTGTAAACCTCGTATGCCCCCTTGGGTGGTCGCACCTCTCACCTTCTCCCGTCCTCGCTTATCCTCACCCATCCTCGCTCTCACGTTTTGCACACTCCTTGCGGGGTCTACTTGACCCTACCTTCACGGCAACCTGTTTTCCCTAGCTGCCCCGACGCACTCCAAGGGGGATCTTTCTTAGAGCCTTGCGCATACGCTCCAGGGCATCTTGCGCTTTCTCTACGGCAGCCGTGCGCTCGGCGCGCTTTACCAGGTCCTTGCCACCTGTCGGTTCCCCCGGCCCCATGATGACGGTTTGAGCAGCACTGCCAAGGGCTTTCGCCAAGGCGAGTCCTGCGCCCTTCCGCATGGCGGGAAGCAACGCCCTTGCCACAGTCGGAGCGGCGACCGTACCGCCCAAACTGGCAATGCCGGCCCCCGCCAAGATCTGATGCGGGCCAGGCTTGCCACCGAACAAGCCAACGTCGGCGCCACCAACGTCACGCCTCAGCGGCTTTACCTGGCCTCGGAGGGCAGCGCGCATCCGGTAGAGCTCGCGTTTCTGCACTTCGGTCGGGCTCTTGATCTTCTGGAACGCCCGGAGGCGCTGTTTGATCTGTATCTTCTGGTCCGAGTTCAGCTTGTAGGTGCCCGCAGGGGTCCGCCCGTACAGCCGGCGGAGTTCTTCTGAAAGTGGTTCTGGTCTAACCACCGCGAGCTCTCCTTCTCACCCGCCGCGCCTTCTGCTTGATCTCCTCGAAGCGCCGTGTTCCTTGCGGTGTTGGGGTCTGCGTTGGCTCAGGTGCGCCTGCTCTTGGGGCAGGTGTTGGTGTGAGGTCTTTCTGCCACTGCGGGACGGGCTCCCTACCACCAAAGCCGAGGGCCTGTGCAGCGCGGCGACCGGCCGCCCTGGCTGCGTCAACAACCCCGCTGGGGGCCGCCTTTACCCAGCCGCGTGTCCGCCCAGCCCACGGGGCCTGAAGGCTACGACCAGTAGTCTCTTCAAAGATACTAGCGGCCAGCAAGGCGACACCCGCAGTACCACCCATGTACCTCTGGTAGGGCATCCGGGTCTTTGGGGATGCCTTCGCCAAAGACTGCCGTACCGCTCGTCGCGCCCTAGCCTCACGAATGGCCCGTACCCGAGCGAGAACATCAACTGGCTCCTTCTGCCAGGATGCGCGAGCCCGCTGGAGTCGTGCGACTTCTTGAGCGTGTTCTATTCTACCGTTTGACATGATTCACCTACCTCGACACGAAGGTCACAGGAGCGGCTTTCGCACATCTGTTCTACTCCAATTGTAACACATCGCCGTGGGAAGCAGCCAGACGACCAGGGCTTGAACTGGAGGGTCCCGAGCCAAAAATCCCCAGCCCTCAGTCCTGGCCGTCTGGCCACCTCCAACCTCAACAGTAGACATCGCCATTCTCCCGTCTTTTTCTCCTCTCGTAGGGCACCACGACTTGGCGGTAGAACTCCTGCTTCGCACACTCTAGCGCCCTCATCAGCTCGTTGAGCGAGGCGTCGCTAGTGCCGATGCGCTCCAAGTAGCCCAGCAGCACCTTGGTGATAACGAAGTTGAGCTCGTCTATCGTCTGCGCAAACCTAAAGCCTAGACCATACGCCTTGCCCTCTAGCTCTGACCGTCTCTCTTGCTCGATGTAGGGTGCTGCCATGCTACTTCACCTCTTCTGTTGTAGGACCCCCGAGGATCTTGGGAACCACATGGCCCAAACAGTCAGCAGGTTCACCGCAGTAGCGGCATTGGCCCCCATCTCGCTGCCAGACCACCTCTTTCTGGTTTCTGCGGAAACGTGGGGAGGGCTGGCCCACCTGCTCCACCTACTCCGCCTGCTCCACCTCCTTGATGAGGCCAGCGAGCGCCTTATTGAATCGCCGCTCCTCATCGCCAGTCAGTTCAGTTGTTTGCATAGTCGCTCCTTTCCTTCCTGGGCCGCCTACCCCTGACCTCTCGGTGTCGTGGGATGGAGCGGCCATTGCTATGCTTCCGTGACCAGGATCCGAAGAGTCTTCAGACGGGTTAACTGGCGCAGGTCGTAGTTGTGTGGCTGCATGTCGCTATCGTAGTAGTTGAAGCTTCCATCGTGGTCAGCCTCAACCGCCACCGCACCAAATCGCTCAGCCAGCCACCCCGCGAGAACCAGGGCATCTTCAGTCATCCGCATGGTTGGCAACCTCCGCTTGATCTCGTCACAGTCGTCCTGGGCGTTGTGCTTTTCTTTCCTGGGCCGCCCGCCCCGGCTCCCATCCCGAGCCCGCCAGTCAGCCCTGTCCTTCTCCACGTAGTCCCACAAGGAATCACCCCAGAGCGCATCGATGCCCGACCGGGACACCACATGCTGCCTGTAACGCAGAGTCCCACGCTGTGAAGGACCTCTACGCCGGTCATACTGTAGACGGAACCCACCTTGACCCTGCTTGCGAGAGTTGCAGGACTTACAGGCACACACCAAATTCTTTAGAACAGCAGGCCCCTCTAGAACGTCAGGGACAACATGGTCCAGAGACTCAGCCGGCTCCCCACAGTAGCGGCATTGGCCCCCGTCCCGGAGGAAGACCGGCTGAACCAAGTCCTTCGCCTGTTGTGTTAGTGATGCCTCTGTTTTCTTGCCCATGGTTCTTTTTCTTGCGCGTCAGAAACCTAGTCGAAAAGCGCTATGCGCGGCGGCGGGCGCCAGACTTGTTGTTACCTCGTTTTCTCGTTCTCTCTGTTTAGAACACCTGTTCTTCTCGTTCTCCCTGCTTGGAGTTTGGGTTTGTGACGCGGTCTTGAGTCTAGTACCCTCCATAATCAAATCTAAATACATATATAGTTCCTTGCTTGAAACGGCCGCGGGGGCCGGACGCGCCGGGCAAGGAGGGCGATCCGCCGAACTCCCCGTGGGAATTCTTCGAGTCTCGGGTGCGCACTTTTCTCGCGTTTCCTCTCTTTCGCGTCTCCGCGGCGTCTGCGCGAGGGCGTTAGATTCCCGGCGTGTATGTTTTCTCGTTGTTTCTACGTCCAACATCCCGTGTGCTCACTCGTGCTGTCCAGTTGACCAGGTTTGTGACGCGGAGAGAGCATGTGCACATCATGCTTTCCCCTCAAGGACAGCTCTAACCTTCGGGCTGGTTGCCCGCCGACGAGCCTCTTTCACGACTTTCTCCGGTTCCAGCCCGGCAACCCCACACCAAAAGCGAAAGCTCCAATTTGTTGAGAACCAACGGGCGGCCTCGTAGTCCTTCCGCGGCGATTCGATGGACTCCAGAGCGTCCCAAATAAGCCACAGTGCCAGGCAACCGGTACAAGTCCTTGACCAGGCTACGACCGTCCCGACTGGTGAGTTCAATGTAGTCACGCTCCGGCATTTATCAACTCCTGGAGTGAGACCGGCACCGTTCTTGTTCCTCTTCTCCGCCCACAAGTACGGCAGCCCCGGCGTCCACTTGGGAAGCGGTACAGGTTGCTTCCTGAGAGCGGGTGCCCGCGCAAGCAATGTGTTTTGCGAGCGTTGTTGGCAGTGGGGTTGTTGCTGGCAAGAGTGTTGTCCCGTGGTGTGGCTAGCTCTAGGTGCTCGGGGTTCACGCAGGACGGATTGACACATACATGATGGACCTGGAGCCAGGAAGGAATCGGTCCGACGAGCTGTCGGTAGGCATGGCGGTGCGCGACCACCGAGCATAGGCGTGGCCCTGGGCCGCGCCCTCGGCTGCGGCGCTGGTGTGGGCCGAGAGGGCGGCCTGGGCCGACAGAAAAGTTGCCGTATCCACCCCTACCGCGACTAGCCGTCCACAGCCAGCATCCGGTGGCGGGGTCTTCCTCCACCTTCTCCCAGAACCTTTCAAACACACTGCGTGGTGGCCTTGGCACTGATTAAGTCCTCTGCCGTTGTTTCGACGACGGTGTAGACCCGTTGCTCACGGCTCTGTAATTCCTCAACAAATGACCTCCGCGGGCTTGAATGGGCGTTGTGGTGTCCTAACACTACCTTGGCCATTTTCGGGGCTAAAAACCCCCTTCTCAGCTTTGCCATTCTGGCCATTTGCGGGGGGTCCTCGCCTATGCCGAGTTCTTACGCGACGTGCATTCTCCACACTGGTCCAGGTCTTGCACGTCGGGCAAAACGCCTCACCCTCAGTCGCCTGTGTCTTGAACAGAAAGCGCCCACACTTCGAACAATAGATTTCTCGGACGGAGGGCTCGCTACCCATTTGCAAAGCTCCTAGAAGATGCCGGCGCCTGCACATGTTCTGCTTTCGCCATCAGTCCCCACCCGCCGCCGGCGGTGCCACTTCGGGTAGTGCTGCTTCGGGTGGCGCGGCCAGGTGCGTTCTTCCCCGCACCACTTGCATCGGCCGCCTATCGTCCCTGACCTACACAACTTGCAGTGGCATTCCCACGGGTGGAGATCCCAGTGGTGAGCCCGGGCAGTTGTCATGTCGTCCATCTCTCCCAGCCCTCAGTCCGCACCTCCACCTTGGCCGCTTCTCGGTTTCTGGCCCGCTGCTGGGGCAGTGGGTCTTTTGGGCGTTTTGGGCCGCGGGGTTATTCCCACGAAGAATGTTCTCCTGGTGCGTCACCAGTTCTAGGTGCGCTGGGTTGACGCAGGCCGGGTTCCGACACAGGTGGTCGATCTCTAACCAGGAAGGGATTGGCCCGGCAAGCTGCCGGTAGGTGTAACGATGGGCATAGATCATAGGTCCCCGGCGACCGCCTGAGTTGAAGCATCCATAGCCTAGCGGAACACGGTAACCTACCCACACCCAACAACCACTCGTCGGATCCTCTCGGACCTTGGTCCAAAATCTTTCAAACATACTGCGTGGCGCTGGGGGAGTGTGTTCTTCCTCCGCCATCACTCCTCCTGCTTGTCCGGCAGTGGCACTCGTTTCCACTGGGCGGTATATTGCCGACTTCGCTCCCGGCGACATGCTAGGCATTGCCGGTGGCCGCGGGAGTCGAAACGTGTGTTTGCCTCATCGTAGGGGTGCCCCTGGGGACAATGGGTCTTGTTGCGCTGGAAGGCCCCGCCAGCTTTACCAGAGTTGTCGCGCCGGTGCTTCTCATGGTGCGTTATTAACTCAAGGTGGGCTGGATTCACACACGCGCGGTTGCGACAGAGGTGACCAATCTGGAGCCAGGATGGAATGGGGCCAACGAGCAAACGATAGGCTAGATGGTGTGCTTTCACCAGGCGACGGTCAACGACACGCCTGGCCTGACCGCCTACCAAGAATTGCCCATAGCCCCGGATCTTGAGTGCACACCACACCCAACATCCTGTCGCTGGGTCTTCCTGGACCTTCCGCCAGAACCGATTCCAAACTGATTCGCGCGGTCTGCCCTTTGCCACCTTTGGGCTCAACGAGTCTGTGGCTTGGTCCAGCCCGGGGCCTTGTTCCTCTTCGATAGAAGGCGTCGCCATATCAGTCGCTGTGGCGGTGGGCAGCAGAGTCTCCACAGGCGTAGGCGGGGCTGTGGCCTGCGGCGTATCCGTGGGCAGAACAGGTGTGCGAGTGGGTGCCATCGCCTTTCCTACGAACGACATCGCTTCAGCGATAAGGTCCGCAGCTTCGTCGGCGTCACTGACCTCGAAGGCGGCGTAGTACATCGCCGTCGTCTGGGGGTCCACATGCCCCAGGAGCTTCTGGGCGACGAAGATGGAGCGGGTGTACTTGGTGACCATCGAGCCGAAGGTATGCCGACACCCGTGGCAGGTGATGTCTCCGCGGCCGATCTTCGTCATCCACCAGCGCACGATGTGCTGGGCCTGGCGCCTGCTCATGTGATCGTTGCGGTAGCCGGGGAACAGCCACCAGCGCGGCTTGACCTTCTGCATATACCCTACGAGGATCTTGGCCATCGGCTCAGGTAGGGTGACGATGCGCCATCGTGGGGGAGCGGCCGTCCCGCCTTTCAGGCAGCAAATGGACAGCCGGATCTTGCCCCCAGGGGTGCGCTCGACGTTATCGACGGTGAGCCGGACGCACTCGCCGACCCGAGTGCCCGTCCCGAGCATGACAGCGAGGAGAGCGGCGTCCCGGCACTCCCTCTTCTTGCGTCGGTCTGGCAGGGCCAGAACCTCCGCGATCTCGCGTGGTTTGAGGATTGCAGGCCCGAGTTGCTGCCGAAGATCTACCTTGGTGTTAGTAGCCATAGATGCGACCTCCTCTCACTCGCCTAATGCGCACTCCGCAGTACATCCAGCGAAAGGTGAAGAACATCTGTTCTATTGTAGCATATTAATGGCTAAACTGTCTAGGCCTTTTCCCCGAACACGTCGCCGTTCTCAGTCCGCTTGCGCTCTAGGTCAGAGCGTCGCTCTTGCGGGATGTGTGGCGTGATCCGCCGGCCAATTGAGCATCACGGGGCACCCAGGCTAGTGGGCAACATGAAGAGACCCTTGTCGGTCGGGCAGCACGAGGGCAGGAACGCCTAGCGGCTTGCCAGTGCGTGGGTTTTGCAGTAGTGTTGGTCGGACTCCTGCCCGGGGAGCCAAACTACAAAAGTCGCCGCCGAACCGTTCCTGCCGGTCCACGACGAAGAGGGGCGCATACAGCGGTCTAGGTGTGGTGACGGCGATTTCAGGTCCCTCCACCACGATCCGCTCAAACACTTCCCGCACGAAGTCCCGTTGTATTCGCCCACCTTAGTATGCTCCGCGTCATCGCCCACGCTGTGAGCTGAGATGCCGCCTCG
>Ga0209979_1000462_pt1 | contig 55534 bp, 35 predicted proteins | sample AnhtaG_FD_183114 | JGI IMG/M metagenome (GOLD analysis project Ga0209979, IMG submission 183114) | Deep subsurface microbial communities from Anholt, Denmark to uncover new lineages of life (NeLLi) - Anholt_01485 metaG (SPAdes) (version 2) | ecosystem: Environmental > Aquatic > Marine > Oceanic... | reverse complement strand
TACGGCGTAGCAGTTGGCACTCCGGTCGCCCTTCGGGCTCCCTCCGTTCCAACTGCTTTAACATACGGCGGTGAATCCACCTTAAAAACCCCAAGTTTTTGTCTTGACAATGGGTAGGGGTATAATCTAAGCGTGGCCAACGGCTTGACCGATGTATCGACAGTTACTGTGAACAGCGGTACCCTTAAGGCTGGCAGCTACACGTATCTGGGCAACAAGGGAACGGGCACCCTCAATATGAACGGCGGCACTCTTACATCCGAGAATTTATATGTTGCGCATCAAGGTGCTTCTGAAGGTCACGTGAATCTGTATGGTGGAATTATTACCACCGAGAACTTTGCGATGAGAGTGATTGCTGGTGCTGTCGGCACGATGGACATCACTGCCGGTACGCTGATAATAGACGGCGATGTCCTCTCGCAGATCCAGGGATACATCGACGACCCTAACGGCTGGATTACCGCCTATGGCGGCAACGGCACGCTGCAGTTGGATTATGACGTTACGAATGAAGGCAAAACCACGTTGACGGCCACCCACTTTCTTAATCCGATTCCGGCCGACGGTTCGACCGTACCTGTCACCCTTAACCAGCTTCAATGGACATTACCCGAGCCAAACCCGCCGGGAGGCGTCGTAACCTGTGATGTCTACTTCGGCACTGATCCCGTCATGGTGAACAACCCCAAGATTGTTGGTGACCCCGATCCGGAGGCGGTTGAGTCGGTATCCGTTACGCTGACCCCTAGCACGATGTACTATTGGGCATTGGCCCTGTACGACTCCGGCAGCAGCACCCCTGATGTGCCGTATATGTACTCCCCCATATTCACATTCAACACTTTCAACCAGCCACCAGACGTCAATGCCGGCGATGATGTTGATAGTTGGCTGGTCGATGAGTTGCCCATTCCGCCGGATACCAATAGGGTGGTGCAGCTCAACGGCATCGTAACCGATGATGGTCAGTTGGAGCCTTACACGGTTGATTGGACAGTTGTTTCTGAACCTAATTCGGTTACAAATCCCGCGGTAATAAGCGATTCTTCCATTGTTGATCCAACGATTACGATGACATTGCCTGGGTTGTATGAATTAGAGCTTGCAGCTTACGATGGCGAGCATACATCGTCCGATACCATAGCTATCCAACTCTATGATACATCCTGCGAGCACGCCAAGAACCAACCGGGATTTGTGCGGCTCGTTGGTGATCTTTATTACGATTGCAAAGTCAATTTCCTGGACTTTGCCAATTTCGCAGCAAGCTGGCTCCAGGAGAATTACAGCACCGAGTAATGAAGGCATCAATAATTCGGGGCCTATGCTGATTGATTCGGTATGGGCCCCGTTTGTTAAAGATTGGGTATTTAATGTCGGGTGTGTTGCCCGTGAACTTTCACACTTTTGCCAATGCGTTAACTTAGGCAATTTGCACCAATAGGCCGATTTGAAAGGGGAAAAAAATGAAAAAGGGAAAAAATCTGAATGTTTGGCTGGCAATGTCGATATTTCTGCTGATGATGGCGGGCGCGGCGGGGGTGATGTCGTCCGCTGCCTTGGCCGAGGAACAGATCTATGAAGCGGACGTCTGCGTGTACAGTGGGACCGCCTCGGGCGTGACGGCGGCGGTTTCGGCCGCCAAACGCGGACATTCGGTCATCGTGGTCGAACCGTCTCGCTGGCTGGGCGGTATGGTGGGCGGCGGCATCCAGATATTGGAAGATTGCGCCTACCCCAACGATATCGGCGGCTTGACAAAAATGATGATGCAGAAGGACAACGAAATTGGCGGCGGAAGGAATGAAAATCAACCCAAATTTCGTGAGTTGTTTGTTCAACTGGTAAAAGAGCACAATATTCAAGTCATCTATGCGCATCGGCTCGGAACCGTGAAAAAAGAGGCCAAGCGAATTACAGAACTTAGCCTCGATTATGCCCCCCCGGCAAATGACGGCTGTCCAGCCCCGACCGCAACGAAGAAGGATGCCATTCGGGTCAAATCGAAGGTGTTCATCGACGCCAGCTACGAAGGCGATCTGATGGCCAAGGCCGGAGTCTCCTATGTCATTGGACGGGAGTCGAGGGATACCTACAACGAATCTCTGGCCGGTCAGCGTAGCCTGCGCGTCTTTGACATCAGTCCCTATATTGATCCTGAAGATCCGGCAAGTGGTCTGCTCCCCATGATCGATAAAGAACCCTTTAATGAAGGGGCCGCCTCACGACATATCATCGCCTATAACTTCCGCCTGCAATGGTTAGAAAATAGTGCCGGCTCACCCATTGGAGCACCGAGTCATTACGATACTGCACAATACGCCTTGGTTCGCCGTGCCCTGGATGTTAATCGGAGATTGATTTCATGGCCCCAATCAAACTACGCCCGAACGAAGATGATTTCCGGCGGCATTCCGGGCAGGCAATCCGATTACCCCGACGCGGATTGGCCCGAACGCTCAGCCATCTGGCAGGAATGGATCGAGCACGTCAAAACCATGCACGCCCTGACCGGCAGCAAGAAGGAACTCAGAAGTGGCGAGTATCCTGAAAGTGACGATTTCCCCAATCAGCTCTACATCCGGCTAGCCCGCCGCATGGTCGGCTCATACGTCACCACGCAACACGACCTGATGCATCAGACCGAGATCAACGATTCCATCGGGCTTGGCTTTTACGCCGTGGATATTTATCCGACCAGATTAATTGCCCATGAAGGTAAAGTGGCATCGGAGGGCTCAACCTTTGTCCGGGTCAGTCCGGGACCGTATCAGATATCCTATCGTTCGCTGATACCGAAGAAATCCGAGTGTGAAAACCTGCTGGTGCCGGTGTGCATTTCCGCTTCGCACGTTGCCCTGGCATCCATTCGCATGGAACCGACCTATATGGTCATGGGCGAATCCGCCGGGATCGCAGCCTCTCACGCCATAGATGAAAATAAAGCCGTTCAGGATATTGACATTACAGAATATCAACAGGATCTGCGCAAATCAGGGGTGATCCTGGAATGGAACGGCAAAGGTTACGGCCCAAAAGGACGTTACTACTGGAGGGGCAAACCCTGGTGGAAGATCACACCTGAAGATTATAAGAAACGCCCAATCAGGCTGGATCCAATCTGGGGTAATGACAAAAGCCAGGCAGCGAAAGTTGAGGCTGAACGAAACAGGGAAACTCCGGCCTCAGACCTCGAGATGGCCATCATCAAGTGTCTCAATAAGGAAAACAGGATCGCCAACATTCAGAAGAATCTTGTCAAACCCGCTAAAGGTGTTGATGGGGGAGACGATGTCTCCGGCGAATGGGTCTGTTTCACAACCATGTCTCAGCATGGCCGGCCGGGAAACGGCGTCATGTATATCCAGCTTGAGCAGAACGGCAATCAACTCAAAGGCACATTGCAGCAGTTGAAGGGCCCCGACAAAAGACCTCCCAAGCCCATCAACAAAGATAGTGTGGATGCCACCCTGGTAGGAGAGCTGATTAAAGACGAAATCCACAACATGATGATTCTTCATCGTCAGAATACGAGAAACAGCTTTAAGGCGATTTTTTCGGCGACGATTAACGGTGACGGCAGAACCGCCATCGGCCAGCTGGTCAACAGGGGTGGCAACTACGGCACCATGCTCATGGTCAAACGTGACGCACTGATGGATTATAAGCACTTGCTGACGGACGCAGATCAGCAGCCCATAGAGGTCAAGGCACCCAAGGGAATTAATGAACTGGAAGGGGTACTCAATTATCGCCATTTTCTTCTCAAACAGCGAAATTTTTCTCTGATTTTGTCAGTGGCGTAGGCTTAAAATAATGGGAAGAATCCAAAATTCAGAAGGCCGGTTTTGCGCATCATATAGGTGGCGAAACGGCTGTGATAAAAAAGGAGCATCATCTCAGATATACTTGTTTTTCTGTACGAATCCTTTGAGGTATTTTTACCGGAAAGGAAGGATAGCAATGAAAATACGAGGTTTTACACTGGTTGAGCTGCTGGTTGTAATTGCGGTCATCGCAATTCTGATGGCGATTCTGATGCCCGCTTTGAAGCTGGCCAAAGACCAGGCCTATGCTATCGTCTGCGTTAGCAATCTAAGGACCCTCTCGTTGGCCTGGTTTACGTACGCAGATGAGAACGATAGTCAATTGGTCAATGGTAATGTCCCCAGGACTAATAATCCACCACGTGTTTTTTGGGTCCTGGCTCCACAAGATGCCGCCGGTAAGTACACAGGCGGAAACCCCACTATTGAGGACAAATGGAGAGGCATAGAAAGAGGTAAGCTGTTTCCCTATGTTAAGAATAGGGATGTATATCGCTGCCCGAATGACCAGAGGTTGAGGGACCCCGGTCAGCTTGCTTTTCGCAGCTATTCAATCGCCGGCGGCATGAATGGGCAAGAACAATACGTGGGCTATACCCTAAGGGCTATCAAAATGTATGATGAGATAAAAAATCCCAGCATAAAATATGTCTTTGTCGAGGAATCCGATGGCAGGAAATGGAACATGGGCTCCTGGGTCGTGCGCCCCACGGGAGATAGATGGATCGACCCCCTGGCACCCTGGCACAACAAAAGAAGCACTCTGGGATTTGCTGACGGCCACGCCGAAAAGCACAGATGGCTCGATGAACGCACAATTGAAATGTGTGAGAAACAGCAATTCAATCAGACCCATACCGACAACCCCGACCTGAAGTATATGCAGAGGGGCTATCAATTAAAACCGGAATAGGGCAGTCTGCAATATCCTTCATGTACTTCTGATACAAGTCCAGGATTTCCCTGTCCGAGACGTCTTTAGTAACGACGAACCGCGTGTGAGCCCTTGCCGTCTGTCCGGCCTTCACATCACAACCAAAAAGTGACAAATACAGAGAATAGTGACCTTCCCCCTGGTAAGGTGTCGCTATCGCGAAACAATCGTCCAACGGGGCCATCAAGACCACTGCCGGACCCGAACCTGCACCACGCCGCAAGCCAATGGGCATTCCCATACGGGGCATGATTGCCCACTTGACGGGATTTGGCTCTTTCTGCCATCGTCCATCGTGGACAACTCGCAGGACCTCCTGGTCTCGCGGAAACATTTGCCAGTCCCCAAAGGACTTGCCGGCCATCAGGAAACCTGGCTTGCCTTCGGCACGGGCTTCCAGCCCCGCCGAAAGGCGTCCTGTGGAGTAAAAACACGGCCAAGATGGCCGTGCCACGACGTACACATAAGGTGATGGAAAAGTCTCGTGAAAATACGATGCCAGAAATACTTCAAACTTGCTTAAGTCTTTCCGTGGCTTAACAATCGTCTCAAGGTCGAGCGTCGAGCTTCCCCTCCAGCGGTAGATAGCGACCATCTCAAAAGGCCGGTCTCTTCCTTCAGGCCAAGTGATCTGAACGGCCCCGTCAGACAAGAGTTTTGATGTACTGGGCCAGTCCCATGCCGCAGCCCCGTACCTCTTGTTTGTTGTGAAAACCCGATAGTAACTAAGAATGGCAAATCTCCCATCCAGCCTAACTCCAGAAGGAAGGTGCACCACTGACGACAGACCCAGTGTTTTGCCAGCCTGCTGTAATTTCCCGCGAAGAATACCGGTGTCGAATACATATTCACCGTTCTCCTGTGGAGTCCCGCCGAAAGGCGTCCACGCAGTGTCCCTTGCGGGACTGCGGATTACGGCCTTGTTCGAAGTGAACCCGAGTTTGGCGGACTTTTGGGTGCCCGTGTTTACAGATCGCGCCACCCGGAAGCCTATGAAGTCCATTTGGGGCAGCCACCACTCGCTCCTGGGTATCTGCGGGTCGCCGGAGCGCCACCACTGCTCTTCGAAGGCCCTGGCCGCGCAGCGCAGCTTCTCTATGGAGCTGCTATAGTCACCGCCACGGGCCACGTGCACTTTGCCGGTCTTTGGTCCTTTTGGATTTACCGCAGGGGTCTTTCCGGCAGCTTCCTTGTAAGCGGTGGGACTGTAGAAATCGTAAACCCACTCGCAAACGTTGCCCGACATATCGTACAGACCCCAGGCATTGGGCTTTTTCCTGGCGACCTCGTTAGTCTCACCATCAGAATTGTCTTCATACCAGGCGAAATCTGCAAGCCGGTTTGGGGCATCTCCAAAGCCAAAGACGTTCGTGGCACCCGCACGGCAGGCATATTCCCATTCTGCCTCTGTCGGCAGGCGATATTTGGCTCCCGCGGAGCGGGGTCCCCTGCCACTCTTTCTTGAAAGCCACCTGCAGAAGGTCATGGCGTTGTGCCAGGTCATCCCCATAGCCGGATGCTTCTTCCCGTACCCCATCGTAAGGTCCCCATAAACAGGCGTAGGACCCGTAATCGCGTCAACGTCGTCCCTGCTTTGCTCGGCGTCTTTCTTTGCTTGTTCGGCCTCGATGAAGTCTTTCTTTGCACTCATCGTCTCTTGATAGTAGGCCAGGAAAAGCTCAAGAGTGGTCTCTGTCGTACAGAGGTAGAAGGGAGCGAGGCGCACTTCGTGCTGTGGCCCTTCATCGTCCTGACGACCGGGCCGGCCCGCAGGGCTGCCCATCAGGAAACCCGCCTGGGGGTCCCTCACGGGACTGCCGCCTGGAATGAGAACCATTTCAAAAGAGACTTTCTCGCCGTCTTTTGTCGTGATGGTCTCTGTATATCTCTTCGGGGGCCTATCCTGCGAGGCCGAGGTATCCGCAGCCATCATTACGCCGAGACAGGTCGCCAGCACAGCAACGTGCCTTAACGCACCACTCGTGCTCATCACGTATCTCCTCAGATCATCTTTGTAAAACCCGGTTTGGGCACAGGATAGCTGCCATCGGCACCAGCTTTGGCCGGCGGTTCCATACCGTCGCGGCAATCTTCGGGCTTAGGCGGATAGTAGAAGTCGGACCGATTGATTTGCTCGGCGGTAACCTCTTTTCCGGTGTAACAGGAGATTTGTCCCATCACGGTGATCATTGTGCTGCGGACCATGTAGTCGCCGTTATTGACTGGCTTGCCGGAGCGAATCGCTGCAAAGAGTATATCGTGCTCTCTCTGATAAGGGTCGCATCTTCCTCGCCAGCGCCAGTTTGTTTCGCCCCAGATTCGGCATCCCAGAACAGAGGCCCTGCCTTTGCTGCCATGCACTATGCTGGAAGAACTGTTATAGCATCCGGTCGTGGTCCGGCAGAAGGCGTAGATGGGCACGCCGTTCTCAAATTCGTAAACGACGGAATGGTGGTCGAACACATCGCCGTAGATGGGCTGGGTCATCGAAGACCGTCCGCCCAAACCATGGCATTTCACGGGGGCCTGGTTCCGCATCGCCCAACTGGAACGGTCCAGGTTGTGTACCAGCGACTGGGGGACATCATCTCCGGAGAGCCAGCGGAAATGGTATTGGGTGCTGCATTGCCACTGGAGCTCCGAGAGTCCCGGCTTGCGCTCGATGACACCGTACGGGCCGCGGAGGAAGTTTTCTTCAATGGAGACGACGTCGCCGATGGCGCCGTCGTAGATACGCTGGATTGTTTCGGCGTACCCGGTGTGATAGCGGCTGTGCAGACCGGAAACGAGGCACAGGCGCTTTTCTTTTGCCAGGTCGGCGGCCCGTTTCATAAGCTTGAGCCCGGCAGGATCGATGCCGTGAGGCTTCTCCACAAACACGTGCTTTCCAGCTTGAATTGCAGTCATAGCGTGCAGCGGGTGGAACTTGGCTGCGTTGGCAATCACCACCACGTCCGACGACTCGACCACGTGCTTGTAGCCGTCGAAGCCGGCAAAACAGTGAGCATCGTCCACCATAACCTGGTCTTTTTTCTGACCTTTGAGGATTCCGCGTTTCCCTTTGACGCGGTCTATGAAGATGTCACACATCGCCACCAGCCGGGCGCCGGGGTCGGCGTTGAGCGCCTGGGCGGCAGCGCCGGTGTTGCGTCCGCCGCAACCGATCATGCCCACGCGGATGATATCACTTCCGGCGGCATACACGCTGCGACCAATATCCAGCGCACCCGCCACGGCAGCCGAAGCCGCCACGGTCGAAACTTTCAAGAAGTCACGGCGCGTTGTGCCGGGGCCTTTACCTGATTTACCTGTGGCAGAGCCATTTGAATGTGCCATAATACCTCCTTCTTTCGCTTTGGGTTCCGGCTATAACGTGAATATATCCAATGACCGTTAAGCCATATTCGTCGTTCCCTTTATCCCGCTCCCATCATTGCTAAACGAAGCCTCAGTATTCCCGCTTTTTAATTATACCCGGCTGCGGAACGGGATATCTGCCGTCGGCGTCGGGCTTCAGGGGCGCAGGAGAATCCATCGTCAACTTGTCCAGGCCTGGCGCCATCTCGTGGTCGCAGTTGAGTATTTCGTCGTAGGTGATTTCCTGGCCTGTGTGCGCGGCCATTCGGCCAAGGCTCGTCACGAGGCTGGTCTGGACACCGCTCTCGGTTTCGTTGTAGGGCTTGTCGCTGCGGATGGCGTCCATCAGGTCGTTCCATTCGTTTTGATATGGATTCCGCTCGTCCGGTTTGACTTTGGATTGCCAGAGCAAGTTCGAGCGCTCCGGTTTCTGGCCCCTGTAAGTGCTTGAGGGCATTCCACAGTCACCACTCTTTGAGACTATCGCCATTCCTTCGCTGCCATGGGCGGCGCTGGAGTAAATGTGTTTGCAGCCCTCGATGCAGCGTCCATCCAGGAAGAATTTGCTGCCGTCGGCGTACGTGTATTCCACCGAATACGTATCGAAATTCTGGTCCACGTAAGTGATGCCTTTGGGACTCTTGCGATAATGGCGGCCGCCCAGGGCCTGGGCCTTGATAGGCCAGGCGTTCTTCATCCAGCATAGGTGATCGATGATGTGGATGTTAAAGTCGCTGAAATTACCGCCGCTGGCCCAGATGAAACTGTGGAAGCGCTTCACCTGGTAAAGCAGGTCGCTGATACCGGGCGGCTTGGGCGGCGAGGAGAAGAATCCGATCGGTCCGTGCATCCGGTAGCCGCGCTGCAGAATGATGTCGCCGATTTCGCCGTCCTGGATTCGTTTAAATAGTTCCTCGAGGGCCCGGCTGTGACGGGACATCAATCCGACTCCTACTTTGAGGTTCTTCGCTGTTGCCTCTTTGGCGAGCTTGAACATCCGCCGACTGGTCGGGCCGTCCACGGTAACAGGCTTTTCCATAAAAACATTGAGGCCTTTCTTGATTGCGTAGGTGAAATGCACCCAGCGGAATGCCGGAGGCGTTGCAAAGATCGCGACATCGCCCGGACCCAGGCAATCCATCGCCTGTTTGTAAGCGTCGAAGCCCACGAACCGGCGATCCCTGGGTACATCCACCTGGTCGGCGCGCCCTTTCTTCAAATTATTGTAACTGCTGTTAAGGCGATTTTCGAAGACGTCGGCCATGGCGACGAGCTTCATCGGCCCGTTTTTGACGGACAGGGCGTTATCCGCTGCGCCGGTGCCCCGGCCACCGCAGCCAACCAGGGCCACCTTGATAGTGTTGCTCTGACCGGCGTACATACGTGGAACGGCCGCCACCATAAAAGCTGATGTAGCGGCAATCCGACCGGTGTTCTTCAAAAACTCGCGACGTGACGTGCTTTTTATCGTGGTTTCATTCATAACGGGTTTCCTCCTACTAACTGGTTATCTATTTCAAATGCTACGTTTGTTCCGGGATTTAGCATTTGCTATTGGCCCAAACGTCGTTCGGGCCCCATTTCCCCCATTATATCCATGGCCCCGCACTTTGCAAGCCTTTTTTCACGTCATAGTAGTAATGTAAATCCTTGACATTTCAAGGATTATTGTTATAATGGTATATTATCAGGAAGCTCGTACGAATATTTGGACGGAACGGGGTCTGACCACACCATCATTGAAGGAAGAAAGGACCAGAAAATTATGAAAGACCAATGGCAGCATCGGTGGGGTCTGTTGGCGATGGCCTTCGTGGTGGCCTTGTGGTCCACGCAACCCTGCATAGCACTCGTGGTGAGCGAGGTGATGTACCACCCCGTTGAGGATAACGGGACGCCCGACGGTAACGAGACGCTCGAGTTCATTGAGCTGTACAACAACCGGGCCGTCTTCGAAGACCTCAGCGGATACGCATTCACGAACGGTATCGGGTACACGTTCGGGCCCGGAACGATAATCGGGGCCAAGGAGTACCTGGTGGTGGCGCTTGATCCGAATACCCTGGAGGCGGCGTACGAAATCAGCGGCGTGCATGGTCCTTTTACGGGTCGGCTCAACAACGACGGTGAGCGGGTCGAGCTATCCAACGCCAACGGTGAGATTATCATCTCGTTCCGATACAACGACGGAAGGCCGTGGCCGACTTCACCAGACGGGACAGGTCACACGCTGATTCTCGCCAAGCTGGGCGGGGACCCGGAGGAGTGGTCAACCTGGTCGCCCAGCACGTTTATCGGCGGCACACCGGGCGGGCCGGATGAGGCCCAGGTCGAGCCCCCAGAACCGAACCTGGTGACCCTCGTGGACGTGGGCCACCCCGGGCGGTATTTCAAGGGGCTCTCGGAACCATCACCGGACGGCAATAACCCAACGACGGCCTGGACGGAACTGGGATTCAACGACGACCCCAGCACGACCGCGTGGTTGGAAGGTCCCAGCGGGTATGGATACAGCAGCGATGCCGACGAGCTGCAGTATATCAAGACCGTACTGGACGACATGCGCTATAGTTACTATTCCGTATATGCGCGGCTGCAGTTTACACTGACGCCAGAGCAGATCGCCTCATTCACGCAGTTGCTGGCGGAGGTCCATTATGACGACGGCTTCGTGCTGTATCTCAACGGCACGCGAGTGGGTGACTCCGGAACAGTCGCCGGCAATCCACCTCCATTTAACCAGGCAGCCAGTTCAGGTACAGAATACTCGGCTTTCAACCTGGACCTGACGGGGTGGATGTACCTGCTCGAGGGCACAAATATCCTTGCCATCCAGGCACACAACGCCAACATCACCGGCAGTACGGACGCTTTCGGAAGCCCGGTGCTCAAGGCGGTCGTGGAGGAGGAGCCCAGCAGTGGCGACGACCCCCGCGCCCGCGTGGTGATCAACGAGCTGCTGGCCAATAGCGATGCGGCGCCGGGCACCGACTGGCTCGAGCTGTACAACCCGGGCCCTATCCCGGTCGATATGAACAACGTCTATCTGAGCGACGGCCGGTTCGAGCTGCTCCAGTACAAGATCCCGGACGGGATTGTGCTGCAGCCGGGCGAGTTCTGGGCCGTCAGAGAAGCCGCGTACCCCAACGAACCCAACACATTTCCTTTCGCGCTGAGCTACTCCGGCGAGACGATTTTTGTGACGGCGGCCACAACTGACCCGGTGCCAGAGCCAATCCGCGTTCTGGATGCCGTGCGCTTCGGGAACGTGGAGTCGGACGTAACCCTCGGCCGGTTTCCCGACGGGGCCGACTTCTTCGGCGCTCTGACTACAGCTACTTATGAAGCATCAAACGCCAAGCCAGACATTAATGACATCGTTATCAACGAAATAATGTACCACCACGGCATCCGCGACGAACGCTACGAGTACATCGAGCTGTACAACCGGGGCACCAGCACGGTTGACCTGACCGGGTGGGCCTTCACCGACGGCATTACCTACGACTTCAACGAGGCCAGCCAGGTCACCGAGATGGCGCCGAGCTCGTATCTTGTGGTGGCCAAGGACCCGACCTTACTCGCAGGGGTTTACAGCAATCTAATCGTCGGAACCAATCTGGTCGGGCCGTACACGGGGAATCTGGATGACCACAGCGAGCGTATCCGCTTGTCGTATCCGTACGAGGACCCGGAAACGCACGACGTGAATATGGTAACCGTCGACGAGGTGACCTATTACGACGGCGGCCGATGGCCGAGGTGGGCCGACGGAGCGGGGGCCAGCTTGGAGCTGCGCGATCCACGCAGCAACAACGACTCGCCCGATGCCTGGGCCGACAGTGACGAGAGCGGCAAGACCACGTGGGAGCAGTTCTCGTTCACCATCAACGGCAGTGATTCCCAATACACCCACGATACGGTCACGGTCTTCGGGCTCATGCTGCTCAATAGGGGCGAGGTGCTCCTCGACGACCTCGAACTAATAATCGGCTCCAACAGGCTTGTAAACGCCGGTTTTGAGAGCGGTCTGTCGTCGTGGCGGACGCTCGGCAATCATGTTCGGTCGTTCGTGACCACGGCGGATAGTTACTCCGGGTCCCAATCGCTGCACCTGATTGCAACCGGGCACGGTGACCCCGGGGCCAACCGCATTAACCAGTCAATTACCGGTGTAACCGCGAGCGACGTAACGTTCCGCGGCCGGGCCCGATGGCTGCGGGGAGGCCGAAACCTGCTCTTGCGCACGACGCAGGAGAGAAATCCCGAGCAACCACCGTGGCCGGCGCATTCGTTTGAATTGGAGACGCCGTTGGACTTAGGCACGCCCGGTCTGCAAAACACGGCGTTTGTTTCCAACCGCGGGCCCGACATCCTCGAGGTGCGACACGCGCCCGTCCTGCCGGCCGGCAGTGAGCCGATCGTCGTGACCGCCCTCGTGGCCGACAACGACGGCGTGGGCCCGGTCACGCTCTACTATCGTTCCGAGGGGAGCGGCGGTTTCACCAGCACGCCTATGGTGGACGACGCCTCGGGCGACGACCTAATCGCGGGGGACGGCATCTTCACGGCCACGATCCCGGGTGCCAACGGCGGTACGATGCGGGCGTTCTACATCGAGGCCTCCGATGGCTCGGCATCGACCCGGTTCCCCACAATGTTGGGGCCCACCGCCGAAGCGCCGAACCGAACCTGCCTGGTCCGCGTCGGCGATACAATTCTGAACACCGAGTTTGCCACCTACCGCATCTGGCTGTCAAACGACGTCATCAACACGTTTCTATCGCGCGCGAATCTCTCGAACGAGCTGCTGGATTGCACGTTCGTCTATAACGACACCGATGTCTTCTACAACGCCAGTCTCCGCTACCGCGGCAGCCCGTTCATTCGGAGCGGCGCGGGCCAAAATCCCCTCGGCCGCGAGGCTTACCGGATAGACTTCAATCCGGACCAGAAATTCCGCTACCGCGAGGAGATCAATCTCGACACCACCGAGGGCGGCAGCCGCGGCCCGCTCCAGGAACGCGCGTCATACTGGTTCTATCGGCAGATGGGCCTGGAGTTCTCGATGCAGGAGTTCATCCGTCCCATCTTCAACGGGAACGCCTACTACAACTTCGAGGACGTCCAGAAGTTCGACGGCGACTACACTCGTATGTGGTTTCCGAACGATGCCGACGGCTACATTCATAAGATCGACGACTACTTCGAGTACACGGCCGACGGCACGGGATTCGCGAACCTCGATGAAGGGTTGAAGTCCGACTCGAGCCACCCACGGCTCAAGGAGACGTATCGGTGGGGATTTGAGAAGCGGTCGCACCGCGAGAACGACTACTGGGACCATCTCCTCGATTTTGCCGAGGCGATGAACACGCCTTCGAGCAGCCCGACGTATGAAGAGACCATCGAGTCGGTCATCCATCCCGAACACTTCACCAAGGTCCTGGCGCTTCGCCATGCCCTCGGCGACTGGGACAGCTACGGGTACGACCGCGGGAAGAACAACTACTTCTACTACGCCCCGGTGGAGGGTAAGTGGTACCTGTTGCCCTGGGACATCGACTTTACACTCGGCTCGGGCCATGGGCCCACCACAAACCTGTTTGCCATGACCGCGAGCGAGTTTCCGGAGGTGTATCAGTTCGTTCACTACCCGAAGTACGAGCAGATGTACCTGCAGGCGTTCGCGGAGCTGGTGTACGGCCCGTGGCAGACGTCGTACGGGACGCCGGACCCGCCGACTGCCTTCGATCGGTTTCTGGACGACGCCGCCCAAGCCCTGATCGACGACGGGGCCGGCGACGGCCGACGGGACGGAATCAAGGCGTTCGTGCGTGACCGTCGGGCCTACATCCTGACGCAGATTCCGCCGCAGGTGTTCGAGATTACAACCAATAGTGGCGATGACTTCTGTACATCGGCTTCGACGGTAACGATCAACGGTACCGCCCCGTGGGAGGTAACGGGGATATCTGTCAACGGCACTCCCGTACCCGCGCAATTCTCGGGCAACAACGTGTTCAGAGTGGATGTCCCTATCGCATTAGGCCCGAATCCTCTTACCCTTCAGGGGCTCGACGGATCGGGCAACGGGCCCACGGACTCCATCACGGTAACCCGCGTACCGCCTTGTGTGATTACCTCGGTAACACCGAACATGGCGTGCAACGGCGGTACGATACAGCAGACGATCCACGGAAGCGGCTTTGAGCCAGGCTCGACAACCTTAGTTGCGCTGACCAGCGCCTCGGACGAGGTCGGCTTTGACGCCCTCTACGTCCAGAACAATCAGGCGTTTGACCAGATTGACGCGGCGACAGTGCTGCTGGACGACCCCAGCGGCGGGGTTGGGGATGCCACGCACGCGGTTCATCAGTGCATAAATCTGTGGAATAGCGGTGATAGTCACGGGGAGTTCACCGCCTATGAAGATAACTTCGCGCCGCCGTTTAATGTGGACTCGACCAACTACGCCGTGCGCTTCACCGGGTACATCTACGCCCCGTCGCCTGGGGTCCGGTACTTCGGCGTGAACAGCGACGACGGCTTCGTCTTGTCAATCGGCGGCCAGCTCGTCGGGGAATGGGCGAATGCCCGTGCTGCGGCGACGACCGACGTCACGAAAAACCGAACCGCCGGGACGATGACCTTCGACTTCCCGGCTGCGGGGAGCTACTACATGGTCCTGGACTTTTTCGAGAACGGCGGCGGCGAGTGCGTCGAGCTGTTCCAGACCGACTCCACCGGCGGCGATCAGCGGTTGATCAACCTCAACGCCGAGCTGATCGTGTTCCGGGACGACGTCACGAGGATTGACGCGACCAACGTTGTGGTCGTGGACGAGAACACGATCAACTGCCAGGTCGACCTGGACGGCGCTGGGCCCGGTACGTGGAACGTGATTGTGACGCCGGAGTGCGGTGAGGCCGCGAAGGGCACTCTGAACAATGCGATGCTGATAGTTGCCTGCATGTCTGACTTCAATGGCGATTCACAGGTTGACTTCCTCGACTACGTGGAACTGGCTGACAACTGGCGCAAGTGGTGTTTACCGCCGGACTGGTGTGCTGGAACTGACATAGACCAGAGCTTGCGTGTCGATTTTGGCGATGTGGCGATCCTTGCCCAAGAGTGGCTTCTGGGCATATAGTGTGCTACCCGAGCAAGTTTTCACGCCCAGATTTGGCCAGGCCAAGAGATTCCCTCCGTATGTCCGCTTGTCCCAGGGGGGACGCCCCTCCCGAAAGGGATGCCCCTTGGCATTGGCATTAGCATTGGCGGGGACGCCTTACGGCGGAGTCCTTGGGACTGAGGGGTGATTGGCCGACAAAGATTATGGGCCAAATAGAATATATTCTTAAAAATAGGCTTGAAAGGTTTTATAATCGAGAGAGCATGAGCAGAATGCAGGTTTGTATTTTTGATGTGAGAAATTTCGATTTAAGAAGAAAACGGAATAAGGAACCATTTTATGAAACCTGAAATTAACCGACGGGAATTTATAAAAGGTATGGGTATAGCAACCGCCTGGTTGGCATTTCCGGGATGCATGCGCACTACAAAGCAGTTTGCGAGCCAGGCGCCCGGGGATAAGCCAAACATTGTCTTCATTATGGCCGACGACATGGGTTACGGTGACCTGGGCTGTTACAACAGGGATTCGAAGATTCCCACGCCGAATATGGACCGGCTGGCAGAGGAAGGTATTCGCTTCACAGATGCTCATTCGCCATCTGCGGTCTGTACGCCGACCCGCTACGGAGTCCTAACAGGCCGATATTGCTGGCGAAGCCGCTTGAAAAGAGGAGTTCTCAATGGCTACTCGCCGTGCTTGATTGATACCAAGCGAATGACTGTTGCTTCGCTCTTGAAGCGGTACGGTTATGCGACGGCGTGTATTGGCAAGTGGCACCTTGGCTTAGGTAGTGACAAGAGAACAGATTTTAGCAAACCGCTTGTTCCCGGACCAAACGCACTTGGCTTTGATTATTTCTATGGGATATCCGCTTCTCTGGATATGCCGCCTTACTGCTACATAGAGAATGACCGGGTTGTGGAGGAACCGACCTTGACGGTCGAAGCCGGTGAAGCCAGCAAGGACGGATGGTGGCGAAAAGGCCCCATAGCGCCTGGTTTCAAGCATGTTGACGTTATGCCGAACCTAACAGAAAAGGCGGTCGGATACATTGATAGACATGCCAGGAGTTGCGGAAATTCGCCATTCTTTATGTATTTCGCTTTGCCGGCACCTCACTGTCCCATTGCGCCGGCAGACTTTGTCAAGGGGCGCAGTCAGGCCGGAGGCTATGGTGACTATGTGGTGGAAGTAGACTGGACCGTTGGAGAGGTTGTGAAAGCGTTAGAGCGGAATGGCCTTACCGAGAATACGCTAATTATGGTGACCAGTGACAACGGCTCACCGGGCCGAACCAAGATTAAGCGAGCACCATATTCGATTATCGAAGTGTATGGTCATTATCCCAGCGGCAATTTACGCGGCATCAAGGCGGATATCTGGGACGGGGGCCATCGCGAGCCATTCATCGCCCGTTGGCCGGCCAGGATTCGGGCCGGAAGTACCAGCGATGAGCTCATCTGTCTGACCGACTTATTGGCGACTTGTGCAGCAATTGTTGGGGCAAAGCTGCCGGGTGATGCAGGCGAAGATAGTTACGATATATTGCCGGTTTTGCTGAGCAAGAAGATGGATAAGCCGATTCGCGAGGCAGTTGTTCACCATTCCGGGTCGGGAATGTTCGCCATTCGACAGGGAAAATGGAAACTGATACTTGGCCGCGGTTCGGGCGGTTTTACCAAACCAAGCCGTGTGAAGCCTAAGCCGGGTGAACCTCAAGGTCAGTTATACGATCTGCACAAAGACCCGGCGGAAACAAATAACGTATGGGCCGAACATCCAGGAATCGTGCAGCGTCTGACGAGCCTGCTTGAAAAGTACAAGGAGCAGGGCCACAGCTTGAATAGTGCCTAAAGTGAGCTAAAGTGCCTAAAGTGAGCTAAAGTGCCTAAAGTGAGCTAAAGTAGAAAAATAATCCGTAACTTTAGGCACTCCCGACTATTTTCGATTTACGATTTACGATTTGCGATTTGAAATCGACAATCGGAATTCGGCAATCGGCAATCTTTATCGTTGACCTGCCATATAAGAATAAAGCAGGAAGAGTATAAAAACTTTACTATTTCGTGGCACGGCCATCCTGGCCGTGTTGGCACGGGCTGGAAGCCCGTGGCACCGTTCAAAACAGTTGCGATTCCCAGATGGATTTGGTAATATACTGAATGTAGAAAGCTTAGCTGCGCTGCTAAGCATCATAAATGGAAATATCGGGTTGTTATGATATGTTCTGTCCCGACCCGCCGCCCCGACTCGCGTCGGGAGACGCGGGGGCTGGCAGGTCAATTATCAGGAGGGTTTGCTATGTCAAAACAGCGTATAGCTCTGCCACAGGTAAGCAGGCGAGATTTTCTTGCTGCGACAGCAACAACTGCTGCTATCACCATTGTGCCGAGACAGGTTCTGGGAGGGCCGCGGAATAGCCCGCCCAGTGAGAAACTCAATATCGCCGGTATTGGCGTCGGCGGTATGGGTAAGAGCAATCTGCGGCAGCTTGAGAGCGAAAATATCGTGGCCTTGTGCGACGTGGACCACAAGTACGCGGCTGAGACGTTCAAGAGGTACCCCAAAGCAAAGGTGTGTACCGATTTTCGGAAAATGCTGGACAAACAGAAAGATATTGATGCCGTGGTTATTGCAACGCCGGACCATACACACGCGGTAATCTCCATGGAAGCGATGCGGAGGGGAAAACACGTTTACTGTCAGAAGCCGTTGACACACGATGTCTATGAGTCGCGTATGTTAGCAAAAGCGGCACGAGAAACCGGCGTCACCACGCAAATGGGAATTCAGGGACATTCGGGTGAGGGCATCCGGCTGATTTGTGAGTGGATTTGGGACGGTGCCATAGGTGAAGTCCGCGAGGTAGATGCCTGGTGTAGTTTGTCCTATTATCCCTTCGGCCATGCGGGGTGGAGTTCCAGGTGGAGCCGACGTCCGAAGGAAAAGCCGCCGGTCCCATCAACGCTGGATTGGGACCTCTGGTTAGGCCCGGCGCCCGAGCGGCCTTATCATCCGGCATACCATCCGGGAGTGTGGCGCTGCTGGTGGGATTTCGGCTGCGGGATGATGGGAGACCGAGGTGCCCATACCCTGGACCCGGTCTTCCGGGCGTTGAAGCTGGGGCATCCAACAAGTGTCGAGGCCACCTCGCTGGGGTTGAATTCGGATACGCACCCGGTGGCGTCCATTGTAACCTACCGATTTCCCGCACGGGATGGTTTGCCGCCGGTCAAGCTGACGTGGTACGAGGGTCTTCGCCCGCCCCGGCCGATAGAACTCGAAGACGGCAGGCGCCTAGGCAATGTAGAGGGCGGTGCGCTGTTCAAAGGCAGCAAGGGTAAGCTGATGGCTGGCGTGTATGGAGAAGGGGCCCGACTGATACCCGAGAGCAGGATGCAAGATTACAAACGGCCCCCGAAAACCATCCCGAGGGTAAAGGGTTCCCATGAGCAGGATTGGGCGCGTGCCTGCAAGGATGGCCGACCGGCGGGGGCAGATTTTGAGTATTCCGGCCTTCTGACCGAAGTATGTTTGCTTGGAAACGTGGCGAGGCGAGTTGATGCCAGGATCGAATGGGACGCAGATAATATGAAGGTAACAAATCTGCCGGAGGCCAACAAATACGTTCGCACTCAATATCGCCAAGGCTGGAGCTTATAAGCGAACTAACGCTGCCCCCCTTCTTGCTTTCGCAAGAAAGCAGGGGGGTGGAAAATTTGACTGCGAGTACCATTATGGAAGGAAAACACTTTATCAAAGTTGGTATTAGTATCTCCCTCAGTGTCTTATTTAGCATCGGTGTATTTGCTGCGGAGAAGAAACGCCCGAATAGCTGGACTCGTACTTCGCAGCGAAGCGCTGCTTCGCAGAGTAGTATAAGAACAGGTGCACTCGGCCCAAAACCCAAACGCATCACAGATGTATTTCCATTGTCTGACCAAAGCAATCAGGGCCATTTGAAGAAGTATGAATTGATGAGCGATGAATTTGACGGTACAGCACTTGAACACAGCAAATGGTATCCTACAAATCCTAAGTGGTTAGGCAGACAACCGGCGTTCTTTTATAAGGGCAATGTAAGCGTCAGCAGAGGCAAACTGCATTTGACTATGAAAAAAGAAGAGGTTCCCGAGATGCCCAAGGACAAAGGCTACCGCACCTACACATCTGCTGCTGTTCAAAGCAAAACCAGGGTCAAATACGGATATTTTGAAGTCAAATGCAAACCGATGAAATCTCATGGCTCCAGCTCCTTCTGGTTTTATGACAGTACACCGGATGAGTGGACAGAAATCGATGTATTTGAAATTGGTGGTGGTGCTCCCGGTTTCGAGAAGAAATACAATATGAATGTACATGTCTTTAGAACGCCTACCGAGAAGAAGCATTGGTCGATGCACGGAGTATGGGTTTCGCCATCAAATCTAGCAGATGACTATCATGTCTATGGATTAGAATGGGACAAGGAAAAGATTAAATGGTATTTTGACGGAGTCCTTGTCAGGTGGGTGGAAAATACACACTGGCATCAGCCTCTGACCTTAAATTTCGATAGCGAGACAATGCCTAAATGGTTTGGCCTTCCCAAAGACAGCGACCTGCCATCCACCTACAGCATTGAATATGTTAGGGCCTGGAAGAAAGAGACAGTGGCATGGGCTTCCAGCCCATGGAAACACGGCCAGGATGGCCGTGCCACGCCCACCTATGAGCTCTATCCGGCCACCGTTGATTCCCAGGAAGAGTTTGAAAAAATCGCAAATTCACTCAAGCCGGGCGATGAGCTGGTCCTGCATGGGGGAGTCTATTCACAAAACGCCCGCCGGGCAGTTACTGCCAAAGGTACTGCCACTCAGCCTATCATTATTCGGGCCGCGGAAGGAGAAAAGCCACTTCTTACCCGTCCAGCCGACAACATCGACAAGCATAATAACATCGAGTTCGTCGATTGCTCGTACCTGATTGTTCGAGGAATACGTTTCCGAGGTGGCAGCTCCGGAGTGCGGTTTATCCGAGGACACCACATCACGTTTGAAGAATGTGAAATCTTTGAAACCGGAAACAATGCACTCACGATGAACAGTGGAAATTGTGATGCCTTTATAATTCGCAAGAACCACATTCATCATACCGGCTTGAGCCAATCAGGTCATACTGAGGGAGAAGGTATGTATATCGGTGTCCATAACGGATCGCGTATAACGACCAATACACTGGTAGAAGGCAATTACATCCATCATTTGCGCAGTACAAGCAATGGTGGAAACGATGGTATCGAAATCAAATTCGGCTCATACGGGAACACCGTCCGTGATAACGTCATCCACGATACGAACATCGGCCGGCAATATCCCGGAATTTTCGTATATGGCGGCGGTAAAGAGATGAACATTGTTGAAGGAAACGTCATCTGGAATGCCGGCGAGGGAATCCAGGTAGTTTCTGATGCTGTTGTGCGAAACAACATAATTTTCGATTGTTCGGTAACAGGAATCACGGCAGCTCCACACGCCGCGGTGCCTCAGATGCGGAATGTCAAGATTGTTAATAATACCATCGCGAATCATCCCAGAGGTGTCCGGATTCGGTGGAACAAGGCAAGCAAAATGGTTTTCGCTAATAACGCCGTTTATTGTCCTGGGTCTATGGCAATAGATGCTTCCGGAATTGGCAATGCCACCTTCAGCACCAACTATGTTGAAGGCCGCTTAGCGGGTGTAACGATTGATAGATTTCGATTTAACGATGGCGGGACTATTTCCGATGCTTTTGTCGGACACAGCAAGAAAGACTATTGGCCTCGGCCAGGCTCAGCACTAATCAATCATGCTAATCCGGATTTCGCTCCAAAGCTGGATTTCAACCGTACCACCAGAAAACCTCCTTTTGATGTTGGCGCTTATGAGTCCGAAGGATACGCAAAAAATCCAGGCTGGCGGGTACGAACGGGATTCAAGGTAGGCCACTGACTATAATTGAGATATTTCCTATCAGGCAGACGTCAGAAGTCAGAAGTCAGATGTCAGAAGTCAGATTATGTGTTCTCTGTCCTCTGTTCTCTGTTCTCTCAGATGGTTCGGGTATCATCACAATCAGAAAACCGCTCTTTAAAAACCCAGGGCCGCTTTGAAAAGAGGAAGTTCAACCTCTTGCCGCTCGGCTTGTGTGGGGTGGTAGCGAGAGGAGCCTGATTCTCCGTCAGGAGTCCATAGGACTACCCGGCGACTATTTTCGATTTACGATTTACGATTTGCGATTTGAAATCGACAATCGGAATTCGGCAATCGGCAATCTTTATCGCCCCCCTGCTTTCTTGCCCGCCGCCCCGACTCGCGTCGGGAGACGCGGGGGCAAGCGAAAGCAAGAAGGGGGCCGGGTAAAAGCTAATTGGGAGATGTCAGATTAATAGGGGTGTCTATTGATTTGTGAAGCTAACAAAATCAGCTATCGCCCCCCTGCTTTCTTGCCCGCCGCCCCCCCACGTCTTCTTGTCGAAGACAAGAGTGGGGGGAGACGCGGGGGCAGGCGAAAGCAAGAAGGGGGGGCCTGCCTGTGTTTGGCGATAGCGCTCATCGCCGCCTTGTCGAGCTCCGTCCTGGCCGAAAACTGGCCCGGATGGAGAGGACCTCGCGGCGACGGCACCAGCCTGGAAAAGAACGTACCCGTGAGATGGAGTGGCGCGCAGAACGTCGTATGGAAAGTTCCTATCCCCGGCAAAGGACATGCATCGCCGATTGTCTGGGGGGACCGTATCTTTGTCGTCACAGCGCTGGAAAAGCAACGCCTACTGCTGTGTCTGGACCGCATAAGCGGAAAAATACTTTGGCAACGCGTGGCTCTTGAGGCGCCGCTTGAAAGAATCAATTCGCTGAACAGCTATGCATCATCGACACCTGTGACAGATGGCGAGAAGGTGTATGTCAGCTTTCTCGATCGTGATAAGATGTTCGTTGCGGCTTATAACTTCGACGGCGACAAGGTGTGGGAAGTCCGGCCGGGGGTGTTTTCAAGTATTCACGGTTACTGCTCGAGTCCTGTCCTTTGGAAAGATAAGGTCATTGTCAACGGGGACCACGATGGCCCGGCATACATAGTGGCCCTGGACCGCACCACCGGCGAAAGCATCTGGAAAACTCCCCGCCCAAACATGACGCGGAGCTACTGCGCGCCGATTATCCGCCATATTGACGGGCGAAACCAGATGGTCCTTTCCGGAAGCAAGTGCGTGGCCAGTTATGACCCTGATACCGGCCGGCAGCACTGGATCATAGATGGCCCCACGGAGCAGTACGTTGCCTCGATAGTGTACAACGGTGAACTGTTGTTTATGACCTGCGGTTTCCCCAAGCGTTTTATGCAGTTGATCCGTCCCGATGGTCGTGGTAACGTCACAAAGACCCACGTCGTCTGGCAGACAGACCGTGACTGCTCGTATGTGCCGAGTCCGGTTGCCTTCGGGCCGTATTTTCTCGTTGTCTCTGACGGCGGTGTGGCGACGTGCTTGAATGCCAGAACAGGCCAGAGTCTTTGGCGGCAGCGCCTCGGAGCAAGGCACAGCGCTTCATTGGTGACAGCCGATGGATTAGTGTACTTCCTATCGGACAGGGGCGTTATGACAATCGTCAAACCGGAACCGCAATTCAAGATCGTCGCTCGTAATGAGTTAGGTGAAAATACGTATGCCTCGCCGGCAATCAGTAATGGGCAGATGTTTCTGCGAGGCGTCAAACATTTGTATTGCATTGGCGCTGGTTCAAGGTAAGCCGGCCGGCGAATTGTTGCACGAGCCGGTAACGCCGAGGTAGCACGGGCTTCCAGCCCGTGAAAACACGGCCAAGATGGCCGTGCCACTTTCTTTGCCCTGGCGAGACTTGTGCAGCTCTGCCACAGGTAGAAAATATGGAACGACCAGCCCTTTGACTTTACAATGGTCATTCCGTATCAGGGTAATGGTGGGCCCGCAGCCGCGTCTAGCGACGCAAGTCGCTGGGGCTGGCAGGAACGACAATTGCCATTGTAGTGCCCAGGGATATGTGGTATTCTCTTTTGGTTGACAGCTCAGCAGTGTAGCTGACTGTTCTGAACAGGAAATCTCAGGTGGTACTCCGGTCAAATTATGACCCCTCAAGACAAGTTTGAATACAAGACAACGGTAGCAGACGAACACTGGCGAAACGAAGAGCTGCAGTGGGCACGGATTCTTTCCTCCGGCAACCCGGCCAAGGGTATAGTTCTGCTGTATATACAGAAGGCGTGCACTGCATTTCATGAGTTTGAGCCGGCCTGGAAACAGGGTGCTTTAAAACAGGGGCAAGTTGACTTCTTCCGCCGGCGGTTAGCAAAGAGAGTCAGACAGGTATTGGTCACGATGAAGAACAACGGTCTTGATACAATTAACGGAGCCGCTGAGCTGGCGGGGATTGTACGCTCTATCGAATCGGCGAAAACCGCGGACGAACTAGCCGAACTAACTGAAAAGGTACATGCCGTCAACCATTTACTGTTAGATTCCTTAGAAAAGAAATAGTTGGAAGCGCAGTAAACATTTTTGCGGACAGCCAATGAAGCATTCCTGGAGCTTGGCAAGACGAAGGGAGATGGATTATGAAAGGCATTACCCGGCGAGATTTTGTGAAGAGTTCGATTGCTGCAGGGGTCGCAGCGGCATTGCCGTTTTCGCGCGTACGAGGAGCGAATGACCGCCTTCTTGTGGGCGTGGTTGGTCTCGGCGGCCGAGGCACGGGGGCCCACGTACCATCCTTCGAGAAGCAAAACGGCGTAACCATCGTAGCCCTCAGCGACCCGGACCGAGAACGCATGGGCGGCGCGGCCAAAATGATCGAATCAAGATACAACCACAAGGTCGTGCAATACGTTGATATGCGTAAGATGTTCGACCGCAAGGACATCGACGTAATCGGTAACGCAACACAGAACTACTGGCACGGACTGAGCACAATCCGGGCATGTCAGGCCGGCAAGCACGTCTATGTCGAGAAGCCCCTGTCGCATTATATCTGGGAGGGCCGGCAGATGGTCAACGCTGCCCGAAAGTACAACCGCTTCGTACAGTGCGGCACCCAGCACCGCTCGGAAAGTAACATCGCCCAGGCCATCCGATGGGTCCGGGAAGGAAACCTCGGCAAGATTAAGTACGTCACCGCTTTTGCCAACAAGCCGCGTTCCTCATGCGGCAGGCGCGACACACCGCTGCCAATCCCCGATACTATCGACTACGACCTCTGGTGTGGCCCGGCCAGGAAAGTGCCAATCTATCGCAACCGGCTCCAGTATGACTGCAGCTTCGACTGGAACACCGGTGATGGAGAGTCGTGCAACCAGGGCGTCCACGAGGTGGACGTGGCGCGTTGGTGCCTAGGCGAGAAACTGCTTCCCCGCAGAGTAATGAGCATCGGCGGCCGGTTCCTGTTCAACGACGCCTGCAACGTCCCCAACACGCAGATAATCTACTACGACTTTCCCACGGCCCCGCTGCTTTATGAGGTGCACAACCTCCGCAAGGCCAAGGGCTCTAACGAAATGCCTGCGTTTCGTGGCGAGCGGGTGGGCGTGATTGTCGATTGTGAAGGCGGGTCGGTGAGTCTCTACCGCGGAATCGCGTGGGACAAGGAGGGCAAACAGGTCAAGTCGTTCAGCGGGGGTGGCGATCATTTCGTCAACTTCGTCGAGGCGGTCCGCAGCGGCCGTCGGGAAGATCTTAACGCTGATGTCCTCGAAGGTCATCTCTCTACCGCCGTCTGCCACGCCGGCAACATCTCGTACCGACTCGGCAAGAAGGCCTCGAAGGAAGAGATGCGTGCCCAGGTCCAGAACATCCCTATCTTCAACGACATGTTCAACCGGCTGCTGGAGCACCTTGCGGCCCACGAAATTGATGTTGACGCCAAAACGGTAACGCTCGGGCCATGGCTGGAGGTCGACCGGGAGAACGAGTGCTTCAAGGACGATGAACAAGCCAACCGCCTGGTTCGTGGCTTTTATCGCGAGCCGTACGTCGTGCCGGACTTGTCGGGTTGAGCGCAGCGTCACCCCTCAGGGGTGCCACTTTTAGGTGTTGCTCCGATCTTGCCGGGAGTGGGGAATTTAGTTATTAGCGGGTCCATGTGAGAGTGGAGCTTTCCCTCCGCGAGGCCTGGGCGGGGTGATGGGGACAAAAAGGCCCTGTATAGGCCGAACCGTCCCGCCCAGGATTCAATGACTTGAGCAAAGCAATACAATTTGTATTGTCTAAAAAAAAATGTTGACCAGTGTTATTTTTGTTGGGATAATGCCAAATCTTTTAGTATAAGTGATATTAACAGTTAAGTTTGTTTATTTGTGAAAGGAGACGAATCACATGGTTTGCGAAGAAAAACCTCAAGTTCCGGAAGATCCTCAAGAGGCACCGCCCGAAGAGCCTCAAGAGGCGCCATCCGAAGAGCCTCAAGAACCCCCGGCAGAACCGGGAGAAGGTTAGTATTTATTTGGGGAGGGAGTTAGATGCCAAGATAGCATATTAAAAATTAAATATCAAAATGCAAAATTAAGAAAGTCATCGCCGCAAAGCGGCGATTCCACAATTTTGATTTTTAATCTTTGATTTTTGCATTCTTTGACTCTAACTCCCTCCTGTCGTTGCAGTGGGCCGCTCATGCCTCGGTTAGTGGCACGGCCATCTTGGCCGTGTTTTCACGGGCTGGAAGCCCGTGCCACGGAGCAAAGTTGCGAAAGGCACCCAGGACAGTTGTAGTTGGTGGCCAAAGTTAATACTTCAATGAAAGGGAAGTTCAGCGCTTTAGCTGAGTCCTTTAAACTGGAAATGCCCATTAAAGCTGGGAAAAGGAAATCGAAATGAATATTTATGTAGGAAATTTGGCACGCGAGGTAACTGAAGATGATTTGCGTGAGGCTTTTGCAGTATTTGGCCAGGTCAACACCGCCACTGTCATAAAAGACAGGTTCAGTGGCGAGTCAAGAGGATTTGGGTTTGTGGAAATGCCCTCTAAGAATGAAGCCCAAACCGCAATCGATGAAATGAACGACAAGGATTTGAAGGGACGTACCATTAATGTCAACGAGGCTCGTCCGAAAACCAACCGTGGTGGTGGCGGTGGCGGTGGTGGACGCAGGCGAGGTGGTTCTGACGGTGGTCGTGGTGGACGTCGCTACTAATAACCAATATCGTAAAACGGCCATCCTGGCCGTCTTTTCACGGGCTGGAAGCCCGTGTCACAGGCGTGGCGTAGAAGAGGTAATTCCTAACCTTTATTCCTGAACCCACTCTCTCTGCGAGGCCTGGGTGGGTATGAGGGTGGGTAGAGCTCAAATTGGTGGCACGGCCATCCTGGCCGTGTTGGCATGGGCTGGAAGCCCGTGCTACAATTGACCCTGCCTGGTCTGCCCCCCTGCTTTCTTGCGAAAGCAAGAAGGGGGGTTTCCGTAATTGCGGCAATTCTGCTTAGGCCTTATAATCACAAGCGCATATTTTCTGTTCCGACGCCTTCGATGCGTTTATCGTTCACTGTGTACATGATATGTGATATCATCTTGAATTGTATTGCTGGAATTGTTTTTGGGCGACTCTAATCACCCATTTTTAGCCGGTAGATAATGATATGGAAACCATAGAAATAAGTGTCATAGATAATCTTGAACAAGGAGCCCTAATATGCAAAGAATGCTGAAATCCCGAGTTTGTTTTCTAACCATTATGATTATCATCCCGGCCTATTCTCAGCGTATCATATCACAACAGTCAACGGACTTCCCCACAATCGGCAAGATTGTGCGACACGAAAATCGCATAAATGACCTAATTCCACCTGATGCAAAGATTGAACTTCTTGGCTCAGGGTTTGAATGGTCTGAAGGTCCGTTGTGGATGCAAGATGCCGGCGGCGGTTATCTTCTATTCTCGGATATACCACGCAACTCTGTCATAAAATGGGAAGAAGGAGCAGGTATTAGCCTGTTCATGAAACCCTCGGGTTATACAGGTATCACCGATTATGGCCGTGAACCCGGTAGTAATGGATTAGCGCTTGACCTTCAAGGACGCATCATCTTTTGTGAACACGGTGATAGGCGTATTTCAAGATTGGAAAAGCGAGGTGGCAAGAAAACTCTTGTCGATAGTTACATGGGAAAACGCCTCAATAGCCCAAACGATGCCGTTGTCAAATCTAATGGTGATATTTATTTCACAGACCCGCCTTATGGTTTGCCAAAAGGGTATGGGGATCCCAGGCGAGAACTTGATTTCTGCGGCGTTTTTCGTCTTTCAACCCCTGGTGAATTGACTTTGCTTACAAAAGAAATGACAAGACCAAATGGAATTGCATTTTCACCGGCCGAAGACATCTTATACGTCGCACAATCAGACTCCAAGAATCCAATCATAAAAGCTTTCCCAGTCAAATCAGACGGCACCCTGGGTAGTGGAAAGGTTTTATACGATTTCAGGAGTCTAAGGGGTAAATATCCGGGAGGTCCTGATGGCTTAAAGGTTGACCGACATGGGAATCTCTTCGCCACCGGCCCCGGCGGGGTATACGTTATTACACCTGAGGGTAAGCTTCTCGGTCGAATTCATACCGGCAAACGTACATCCAATTGCGCCTGGGGCGGTGATGGTTCAGTCTTGTATATGACAGTTGACGATTATCTTTGTCGTATCAAAACCAAAACAAAAGGAGCTAACTGGAGAAACATGTGATACCGGCTGTGGCATTAGGTTGGCTCGTGTAGAATATAAACGAGTTTCACGTCACCGGCCCGTAGCGTGGTCCCAGGCTTGGCGCCAGCTTCTTCCCATATTCCAACAACGCCTGGTGTTGCTCTTTAGAGAGCGATGCGTATTTTCGGGCGAACTCGACGTTCTGCACGGCCTGTTCGACCGTATATGGGCCGACCACAGCTACACTGACGCCTTTGAGGTCGAGCGCATAGGCGAGAGCCTGCGGAAGACGGGTAGCTTCGGTGGCACAGCCGACATAGCCATGCTTGTGATTGCGGAAGCCGCCCTTGATACCGACGTAGACCTTCATTGCTACGCAGCCGACATTGCGTTTTCGTGCTTCGGGCAAAACCTTACTCTCGAAATCATAGATGTTTCTGTCCGCGTAATTCATCACACACATGACCACATCGATTTGATTAGTCTGTAGCATACGGACGAAGTTGGGAGGCCTGTTGTGTCCCGATATTCCGATGAAACGAATCTTGCCTGTCTCCTTCTGCTTCAGTAAGTACTCCAGAGCGCCGCCCTTGCCCAGGACTCGGTCAATTTTTTTGCCGCCGATGCTGTGGATATGCACGAGATCGACATGGTCAGTCTTGAGCCGGCGCAGTGATTCACTCAGGGAACGTTCTGCTTCGTCTGCAATATGGGTAGAGACCTTTGTTACGACAAAGAGCTTGTCACGCCGTTTCGGGATCAGGTGTCCAAGTATTTCTTCGGCGTTGCCGTATATCCTCGCGGTGTCGATATAAGTGACCCCGCGGTCGATGGCTTCACCGAAGATGCGAATGCCCTGCTGTACGTCGATGGGCCCCTCGCCCACAGGTGCCGTGCCAAGACCAAGAATAGTGACTTTCTCTTTCGTCCGCCCAAGCACCCGCTTTGGCAACGTGCGAACGTCGTCTGCTGCGGTTGGTTTTCCTGTTCCCTCTTTGGATTCGGCTGCGAGGTGCGGCAGGGCAATGGCAGCGGTTGTACCTGCAACGACGTTTCCAAGGAATTTACGGCGTGTGATTTTATTGCTTGTGTCCATAATCTTTTTTCCTCAATATATTTTAATCGCTGATTCATTATACCGATAAGGTCCGTTTGGGTAAAATGGAAAATCGTTGAGACCTGCATTTTTTATCGCCAGGTTCAGCTCCGCTCGGCTTGGGTGGGATAATGTTGATGGGAAAGAAATTCGGGACTGCCAACGTCTTTTATGGCTGTCCCTGAATTTCCAAGATGTCGCTCTTTTTCACTTGTTTAAGAAACTATTTTTTGGACACTCTTTTCTTTGCGCAGAAAATAGGGTAAAATCTGCCCGCCGCCCCCCACGTCTTCTTGTCGAAGACAAGAGTGGGGGAAGACGCGGGGGCAGGCGAAAGACACCCAAAATAGTTGTACCTGGCAGCCAGAGTTGATACTTTAATGAAAGAAAATTCAGCAGCGCAGCTAAAGTAACCTTGTAGCACGGGCTTCGAGCCCGTGAAAACACGGCCAAGATGGCCGTGCCACGAGCGAGGCCGAATTGTTTTCTGTGATGCGATGATATGAAGGGAGGTAGATTATGAGAGGTATTACCCGTCGAGATTTCGTGAAAGGGTCGATGGCTGCAGGTGCCGCATTGGTACTGCCATTTTCGCACGCACGAGGAGCCAACGACAGCATTCGCGTGGCTGTGGCAGGTCTTAACGGCCAAGGCCGGGGACTTGTCAGTGGCTTCCACAGTATTAAGGGAGTGCGGGTGGTGGCGCTGTGCGATGTGGACAAGAAGGTTCTCGACCGCGAAGTAAAGAAGTTCAAAGACCGCAACGAAAGAGTTGACGCTTATATTGACTATCGGCGTATGCTCGAAGACAAGACCCTTGATGTTGTCGCCATTGCCACACCAGACCACTGGCACGTGCCTTTGGCAGCGTGGTCGGTCGCAGCAGGCAAGGATGTCTATGTCGAAAAGCCGCTCAGCCATACGATTGCTGAGGGACGTCTGCTGGTGAATCTGGCCCGCAAGCACGGCAAGATAGTTCAGCATGGCACGCAGTCGCGGAGTTTGGAAGGCTTTATGGATGCCATTGAATATATGAAATCAGGCGAACTCGGCAAGATCCGTATGGCCAAGGTAATCAACTCGCAGTTACGCCGTCCCATCGGCCGCAAGGCTGACACCGCTACCCCAGCCCACGTCAACTACGACCTGTGGCTCGGGCCTGCACCGAAGAGGCCGTTCAACCCGAACCGGTTTCACTACAACTGGCACTGGTTCTGGGACTACGGGACAGGCGACACGGGCAACGATGGTATTCACCAAATCGACATCGCCCGGTGGGGTCTCGGTGTCAAGCTGCCCAAGGCCGTATCGTGTAGCGGAGGGCAGTTGTTCTACGACGACGATCATGAAACGCCGGACACACAGATAGCTACGTTTGAGTACGACGATGTTTATCTGATGTATGAGATGCGGCTGTGGACACCGTACCCACACGAAGGGCATATTAATGGCAATATTTTCTACGGCGATAATGGGACGATGTCTATCGGCAGGAAGGGTTGGCAGGTGACGTTCAAGGACGGCAAAAAGGGCCCGGGCGGCTCGCGTGGCAGTGAGTCCCACATTTACAACTGTATAAAGGCGGTGCGCAGCCGCAAAAACGAGGATCTTAACGCCGATGTTGAGGTAGGGCACTACTCTGCAGCCCTGTGCCATGTGGCCAATATCGCGATGCTGGTTGGCCGGCGACTGAAATTCGATGCTAAGCACGAGCGATTCATCGACGATGCTGAAGCCAACACATATCTGACCAAACAATACCGCAAAGGCTACGAACTGCCGACACTTTGACTCGAATAAAGTAATTTGGTTGAGGTGCTGAGAGGAGATACCATGCCGACGCGCGAGGCAGTCGGGCTGGCCAGCTAATCCCACATAGCGTTGATTAGTTTGACGGTTTCATTAACCAGCACCTGCCCGCCTTCCGGCCCAACGAGAAATTTATCCGCGCTGTAGCCTCCGCCTTTGACCGCCCTTTCGGTAGGCAGATAGCCGGAATGCTGGCAGCAAAGCTGTATGATGAAGGTCAGCACGGCCTTACTGCGGGCCTTCATCCGGATACCGTAGTCCAGATAAAGTTCAAACGGATTTGTGGCCAGAGCCACATCTCCCAGCCGAATTATATGTATTTCCGCAGGTTTGACGGTATCGTATGTGTGGAACGACAAATTAGCTGGTTCCTTAGTGGGCAGGCTAATATGTGCGACCTTATGCACAAACACAACTCTATTTTTAATATCCTTTTTTGCATAGGGAAACACATCATCAACCGCATTGGTAATCCGACGGCTGATTTCCTGGCGTCGTGAAATTCCCCTCCTTTGCCGCATAATATCCTCCGCCTGTTTTCGCCATAACAGATGTGGCGATTGATCACCTGCTGCGCCGCACTGCGGAAAGATAAATATGTTTTGGCCGTATCTTCTGCGGATTTCCTGCCTAACTTCATGCCAGAAATCGGCAGAGAGCTTGAGCAAGTTTTCTGTCTCCTGTGCGGGACAGGCCACGTTTATAACAACACCCGTTAGCTTCCGGCCCTCATCCCAGAAGAACAGCATTTCCTGGCCGTGGTCTTCACAACCTTCGATGTTGGAAAAATTCTTATTGTTTGTATCACCGTACATGACCGACTTACCATCGAAATAGTGCGCCCTGCGATTAAAGCCAACCACTGAATGTCCCAGGGCCCAGCTTACTCCTGCCGGTTTACGACTTTGCCAGGCCCGCACAGCAATTTTACACAGACGCTCCAGTAATAAATCAGCATATTTCGAAGCTTTCATAACACCTTTGTCTTTGCTGACATCGTATAGACCATAGAAAGCATCGTCTAAGACTCCGGGAGCGGTATGTGTATGGGTTGCATTAAGAAATAGTTTGCTCACATCGAAATCGGGAATTAAAGGTTTCACTAATTTCTGTAGTCTCTCTTGTATCGCTTTTCTGGTCCACACCAGGTCATACGAAATCATAATTGCCTGCTCTTTGGCCCCGTTTTCCCCGCGAGTTTCCAGAGCCACTGCTGTTGCCGTTAGCGGGTCCAGAACAGATTGCGAAATCCGCTTGGTCATCTGTCCCACTAAATTCACGGGCTTATCAGGAGTAATATCCACCGAAGCCCAGCCCACGTAAAGGGGACATTCGTTCGCTGCAGCGGATATGTTCGTCCGGACAAACACTAACATACTCAATAATATAAACAGCAAGGTCTTTTGTCTTACGTCAGCCATTCAAATTTCTCCTTTTACAGAATGTCTCTGTGTGAACATTCTAATCTATATCGTCAGATGTATTGGCATATAGGGAGCAATTAGTCGGGTCTACTTAGATTTTTTAATAAGGCGATTTCTTTTTTGAGAATCTTAGCGTGTTGGTTCTCGGGATATTTTCTGAGTGATTCGTTTTCAAGGCAAAGGTCCCCACGATAGTTGGCTTTGCGCAGAATCGCCGCGAATTTGCGAAAGTCAATGTCACCCTCATATATAGGACAGGCGTATCGGCTGTATTCCCAGCCCATCGGACGACGAACATTCTTCTTGTCCCGTGGGAATCGTATGCTCTTGAAATGAGTGTGAAAAACCCTTGGGGCAAATCTCTCGAAAATCTTGTAAAGCTCGTTCAGCGGATGTCCATACCAATAGAAGTTGGCCGTATCGAGTGTCAGACCGAGGTGTGGCGAGCCGACGCCGTCGAAGAGTTGTTCGAGGAACTCAGGGTCGTTGGTAACGCTGCCGTGATTCTCGATGCCGTAACGGATTTGTGTCCCCTCAACAATCTCACACAGTTTTGTGCAAGCCTTGATGGCAAAGGGCAGGAACACCTGCGGTCGAAGTGAGCGCGGAACGACATCAATGCGAATGACCTTCACGCCCAGCTTCTGCGCAGCGGCCACCAGCTTCCTGGTCCACGCTATTTCCTGTTCCAACCGCTCATCAAGCCGGTTGTGTACAAGAAATGCTGTAATGACAAACTTGTTCTCCAGAAGGTCGTCCTTGAGGGCTTTAATGTTGCTGGGTGTATCAAGGCTATATTTCTTTTTGGGGTGATAGAGGACCGGACAGGCCAGGTCCAAATTCACTTCAACTTCCACGCCGGTAATGCCCAGCTCTTTCATAGCTGACCAACTGTCTGGCTTTTTCGTGCGCTTCAAAAGGGTGTCGCGACAGGCAATAACCCAGGGTTTTGCTTGCGCCGAAACCGGTTCATGCTGCCCCGCAGTCAGTGTGCCGGTAGAAAACCACAAGCCAGCAACAGCTTTAATGAAACCCCGACGGGTGATGTTACGTGATGTTCTCATAATTCTTTCTGACGTTAAATTATACACGCTGTTATGACAGTGTCAATAGCGTCGATTCTAATGACGATTTCAGGTTCGGCCATAGCCGGTCTTCCTATCTGCCAAGCCGCTCATATACAGTGCTTCTTGGTTGACCCCGTTAGAAATTCTATACGAGGTAATAATATGGCAGAGAAAAGGAAAATTTCTAACGGGGTTGACGTTGGTCATAAACTCTTGACTATGCAGGAGAATTGAGATAAATGACACATTGAATCAGCGTTCAAACTAATACATTAGCCCGCGTCTTCGGAAAAATAATTGGAAAGGGCGCTAAAATGGCAGATAAATTGGCAATCGACGGAGGTCCCAGGGCAGTAACGAATGACCTGGTCGGCTGGCCACAATTTGATGAAAAGGCGATCAATGCGGTCCAAGAGGTCCTCAGGTCCGGCAAGGTCAATTACTGGACCGGTCCGAAGGGAATGGAATTCGAGAAGAAATTTGCGGCATGGCAAGGCAGTAAATATGCCGTCAGCGCCTCAAGTGGCACCGCGGCCCTGCACATCGCGCTTAGCGCTCTGGGGATTGGGCCGGGCGACGAAGTCATCGTGCCCAGTTATACCTTTATTGCCAGCAGCTTCTCCGTGGTTCAGGCCGGGGCAATACCGCGTTTTGCCGATGTGAATATCGACGACCACTGCATCAGCGTCGAATCGGCCCAGAAGCTCGTCAACGAGCGGACCAGGGCGATTATGGCGGTGCACCTTTACGGCAATGTCTGCGATATGGACAAGGTGCTGGCCTTTGCGAAAAAATATGACCTGTTTGTCATCGAGGACAACGCCGAGGCCTTTGGCGGTGTCTATAAGGGCAGAAAAACCGGCACTATCGGTCACGTTGCGGGCTGCAGCTTTTGCCAGAACAAGACGTTTACCACAGGCGGCGAGGGCGGTATGGTAACCACTGACGACGAAGAACTCGCCTGGCAGGCAAGAAGCTTTCGTGACCACGGCTACGATGTCAAACAGCGCCTGAGCCTGCTGGAGCTCGAACAAAAACTGCCTTATATCCATAACATCGTCGGATGGAACTACCGTATGACCGAGATGCAGTCAGCCATCGGTCTTGCCGAGCTGGAACGGATTGACACCTGGAACCTGCCGAGACGCAGACGCAACGCTCATATCATAATTGATGCGATAAAAGATTTGCCCCAGCTCAAATACACACCGGTCGATACTGACGAGCGCCGGAACGGCTGGTACGTTTTGGCGTTTTCGCTGGATATTGAAAATATGGCCTGCGACATAAATAAATTTGTTGCCGCGTGTACCGCAGAAGGTGCTCCATGCTGGAGAGTCTTCTGGCCGCAGTGCCACACGGAACGGGCCTACCAGGAATGTAATTCTTTCGGCAGGAGCGGCTTCCCATTCAAGTCCAGAGAGTACACAAATCCCGAAAGTGTTGACTACAGCAAAGTAGAAGTGCCCAACGCCGTCTGGCACCAGAGCCACACATTCACCTGTTTCGCATTTCCAACCTACAAAGAGGAAGATTGCCGGCAGATAGGCAGCGCTCTTGCCAAAGTAATAAAGGCCTATTCAAAATAGATGAAAGGAAAGGATTGCCATTATGTCCGGCAATATCAAATGGGGCGTGATTGGGTCGGGCGGAATTGCCAGAAGAAGAACGATTCCAGAAGGTATTTCAAAAGCCCAAAATGCTGAATTGTCCGTCGTCTTCGATATCAATGCGCAAGTGAATGCTGAGGTGGCCAAAAAGTTTGACGCCAAACAGGCAGCAAGTATCGGCGACCTGCTGGACTTGGATATCGATGCTGTTTACGTCGCTACCCCCGCTCATCTTCACGCCGAACAGGTTCGAGCCTCTGCAAAAGCCGGAAAGCACGTCCTTTGCGAGAAGCCTCTCGGTATGACAGTTGCTGAGGCGGAAGAGATGATTGAGCTGTGCAAACAAATGGGCGTTAAGCTCGGCTGTGCCTTTATGATGCGTTTTGTGGCCCAGCACGCCGAAGCGCTCAGGCTCATCAGCCAAGGTAAGCTCGGCAGACCGACCTATGCGCGGGCCCAGCTTTCCTGCTGGTATCCCCCCATCGAAGGGGCCTGGCGCCAGGACCCAGCAACCGGCGGCGGCGGGACGCTGATTGATATGGGAGGCCACTGCATCGACCTGCTGGAGATGTTCTTTGGAAGTGTTGTAAAGGTCAGTTGCTTTATCAACAATATCATCCACGATTACAAATCCGAAGATAGTGCGGTAGCTATGTTGTTTTTTGAAAATGGTGCGCTTGGCACAGTTGATACCTTTTTCTGCATCCCCGATAACAGCAGTAAGAACGTACTCGAACTTTACGGCTCGCGGGGCTCAATATTAGCTAAGGGAACCATAGGCCAGGCGCCTGCCGGCGAAATGGTTGCGTTTCTTGAACAAGACGGCAAAGATTACGACGCACGGCAGGCACGTACCGAAGCTCAGGGGATGATTATTGCTCCTGAGCCGGTAAATACTTATCAGGCCGAGATCGAAGAGTTCAGCCAGGCGATCATAGATGACCGTGAGCCGTTCATCGGCGGCGAGCTGGGCCTGCGCAGTCAGAAGGTGCTGGCTGCCTGCTATGAGTCCGCTATGTTGGGTAAGGTAATTGAGGTCGGCTGAGGCTTCTTGAGCAATGGGTGCCCTTGTGGCACGGCCATCTTGGCCGTGTTTTCACGGGCTGGAAGCCCGTGCCACCAAATGCTGGCGGCCGTACGTTTGTGTGCAGAGTTCTTGAGTGACCCTGATATGGATTTTACTGACACCATCACCGAAAACACGCTGCGTGCCATCCGTTTTGACAGGCCCGAGCACATTCCGGTTGTCTTCTGGGTCAACCCGGCCTGCTGGCATCATTACCCACAGGATGTTTTGTTTGAGCTTATGGCTGAACACCGCATTTTGTTTCCACCGTCAGGTGTCCACCGAGAGGTGTCCCCCTTGGGACTGCGGACTGACTTTGGTCCAGAATATGAGCCGCCTGAATTAGCTCCCTGGGAACGCGCCGGTCAGCCTTACACGGATGCCTGGGGCTGTACCTGGGAAACCACTGATGACGGTATCACCGGTGTGGTGACAGGGCACCCACTGGCAGATTGGGACACCTTTGAACATTTTACCGCTCCCGCCCCCGCCAAGACGAACGGCATGGCTGCAATCGACTGGTCCGTAATTGAGGGCAAAATCCTCAGAGCCAAAGCAGAAAGGAAACACTGTTCCGGCAGCCTGGAGCATGGCCACGCCTTCTTGAGACTCAGCTATCTGAGAGGATACGAAAAACTCCTGTTTGATATGGCAGATAAAGACCAGAGACTCTGGCGATTGATTGATATGGTCGAGACCTTCAGCATGGGGATTGTACAGCGTTACGTTGACCTCGGCGTCGCGATGATGCGCTATCCGGAGGACTTGGGGATGCAGCTCGGTCCAATGCTTTCGCCGGAACATTTCAGGACATATATCAAACCAATCTACGAGCACCTGATGGCACCGGCTCACAAGGCAGGCTGCCTCGTGCATATACATTCTGACGGTAACGTCCGCGACCTTGTGGACGACCTTGTCGTTAGCGGTGTAGATGCTCTCAACCTTCAGGACCTCGTTAATGACATAGACTGGATAGCGTCGAACCTCAAAGGCCGGGTCTGTATTGACCTCGACATAGACCGGCAGCAAATCACCCGATTTGGCAGCCCGAAGCAAATTGACGATCTAATTCGCCAGGAGGTTGAAAAGCTCGGCAGCCCCGAGGGAGGCCTAATGATGATATACGGGCTGTATCCGGGCGTTCCCCTTGAAAACGTAAAAGCACTTATGGACGCAATGGAACGATATGCTACCTTTTATACGTAGCGGTTTATTCGATTATAATTCCTTCTGCTCAAAAAGAGATTACAGTGCCCGATAACAGGAAAGGAAACAAAATATGAGAAAGCTTGGCGCAGCAATTATTGGTTGTGGTTGGGTGGCTGAAGAGTATGTGAAGGCCTTTCAAAAAGACGAACGTTCCGAGGTGCGGGCCCTTGTTAGTCGGAATCGCGCAAATGCGGAACGGTACCGCGACCGATACAACTTACAGTGCACTATCGAAACCGATGCTTCCAAGATGCTTAAGCAAGATGATGTGGATATCGTTGTGGTATGCACGCCGCATAATGTACACACGGAATATGTGGTCGCAGCTGCAGAGGCCGGCAAACATGTTATTATCGAAAAGCCGGTAGCGTTGACTCCGGAGGACATACGCAAACAGCGGGAAGCAGTCAGAAAGAACAAGGTCAAAACTATAGTAGGTTTCGTGCTGCACTGGAACCCATTGCTGATGACAATTGACCGACTGATCGAAGAAGGTGTATTCGGAGACGTCTTTATGGTTGAGGTCGATTATCTGCACCGGATATGGATGACGACTGATTTGAAATGGTATGGCAGTCGCGAACAGAGCGGCACGGCACTTTTGACCGCCGGCTGTCACGCAGTGGACGCCCTGCGTTGGTTTGCACGAACGGAGGTAGAGGAAGTATTCGCCTATCAGGTAAAGACCGAAAACCCCATAGAATACCCGGGAACGATTTCGGTTAACGTAAAATTCAAGGATGGAAAGATTGGTCGCAGTACAACAACCTTTGATGCAAAAATGCCGTACAGGTTCAACATTGGAATCTATGGCACCGAGGGCACGCTCAGAAATAATGAACTTTTTGCCCCGAAGCTCTTCCCCGGCCAAAACGATTTCACAAAGATTCCCTGCATCCTACCGGACAGCGATGATGTTGCCCATCATCCTTTCCAGGGCGAAGTGTCCCACTTTCTCGATTGCATTATCAACGACGCGCGGCCGTTTCCTGACCTGGATGACGCGGCCCTGACACACGCCGTGTGCTTTGCTGCTGATCTCTCCGCGGAATCCAACAGACCCGTGCCTATCAGCCAATTCGACAATCTGTTGTAGCCTGTCCTCGGAATAAAGACCCAGCGGCATTGCTCCGACCTCCGGATTATGGGACGAGACCTGCAAAACGGGGTGTGAAGTCTCACCCGATGACCTGAAGGCCGAGCCTTATTTGCCAGCAAAGCAAAAAAGGGGAAAAAGAGATTATGGGGTCTAGTTCGCAGGCCGATAAATAACGATGTTGTTTCCAAGGCCCATAGCGAGTGTTCGGCAACAATAGGAGAAGAAGTTCAACGAACAGTTATCCGGATTAGGAGAAACCGAAATGGCAAAAGGATCGGCTCAGAACAAAAAAAAGGCTGACCTTATCCGCGCCATTCAGAAATTGGAGGGCCATGACCCCTGCTTTGCAAAGTCAGACGGTAAGTGTCCAGACACAGATTGCAACTTTAGGCAGGAATGTCTTGCTGAGGCAGCAGACAAATTTGAAACCGATTCCTGGAGACTTCCCACCTTAGATTTGGAGGAGTACGAACCTGATATTAAGGAGGAGCCAGGTGTTAAGGACGAGAGCAAGGGCTCTACCTGCTACGCCTGGATCGGTGGAGGTCAGTGTGGTGGAAGACTGGTGAAGGCCTTCTACGACCTGGGTTATAAGAAGGTACTGGCGACGAATACGACCCACCATGATTTAGATTTGCTCGGTATTCCCGAGGGTCAAAAATTCTTAATGGACATAGGGAAAAAGGGTGCCGGCAAGGACATGGAAAGAGGCGAAAAAGCCGTGCAGCAGCATCAGCAGGATATTTTGCACCATGCCGGTCAGATATTTGGTACTCAAGTTGACCATATCATGGTGTGCTTTGGAGCCGGTGGTGGAACGGGGAGCGGAAGTGTATTTGGATTGATTGAGGTTGCAAAAAAATACGCCCGATACATCGGGTTGGAAAATGCAAATAAGAAGGTGGGCGTAGTCATGACTTTACCCACTGTGGGTGAAGCCAGCTCGCCATTGGTAGCTGAAAATGCATATCGAGTGGCTACCAGGTTAAGTGAATTGGCTTCGGCAGGAGAAATATCATCCCTTATCATTGTGGACAACGACAAGATCAAAAAGATGTATCCAGGAATGACGGTTAAGTCGTTCTGGCCGAGTATAAACAACACCCTTGCAGGCTTGTTCGATATTTTCAACCAGATTAGTGCTCTGAGCAGCCAGTATACTTCGTTTGACCCTGTAGATTATTACAGCATCATGGAGTCCGGCGGATGCATGATAATGGGCCTGACCAAAGTGAAAAAGTTTGACGACAAGTTTGCGATATCCGAGGCGGTGAAAAAGAACCTTGCGAAGACGCTGCTTGCCGGTGGATTCGATTTATCTACAGCCAAACTGGCTGGTTGCATAGTCGTTGGCGGAAAAAGATTAATGAAAAACATCAGCGGTTTGTCGGACAACATCGATTACGCATTTGATGTTTTTGCAGAGATAACCGGCCGGGCCACCGTCCATCGCGGGATATACGAAGACACCAGGGATTGCTTAAGGGTGTACACGATTATCGGCGGCCTGGATAGTCCTGTTGCACGGCTGGAAGAACTTAGAAGTTGCATGGCCGTTGGTGTTCGCTAATTAAGCCGCCAGCAGTCCGTAAGTAAACGAGCTTTTATGTTCGTCGGGTATGCCGTCACTAACTTCCTTCTTAAGGACAGAAGTTTAAGGAACAATTGTTCGAACCAGTATTATCGAAATGGAAAAAGGACCGGCTCAGAACAAAAAAAAGGCTGAGGACATCAGCATAATCCCAGAGGGAATGGAAAAGGCTGAACTTATCCGCGCCATTCAGAAATTGGAAGGCCATGACCCCTGCTTTGCAAAGTCAGATGGTAAGTGTCCACAAACAGATTGCCGCTTTAGGCAGGAATGTCTTGCCGGGGCAGCAGATAAATTAGAAATCGATTATCGGAGACTCCCCACCCTGGATTTGGAGGAGTACGAACCTGATATTAAGGAGGTGCCTGGCGTTAAGGACGAGAGCGAGGGCTCTACCTGCTACGCCTGGATCGGTGCGGGCCGGTGCGGAGCAAGATTGGTCAAGGCCTTCTATAACCTCGGTTATAAGAAGGTACTAACCGTCGATACAAGTCGCTATGATTTGGATTCGCTCGATATTCCTCAGAGTCAAAAGTTCTTAATGGAGACGGGCAAAGATGGTGCCGGCAAGGACATGGAAAGAGGCGAAAAAGCCGTGCAGCAGCATCATCAGGATATTTTGCACCATGCCGTTCGGATATTTGGTACTCAAGCTGACCATATCATGGTGTGCTTTGGAGCCGGTGGTGGAACGGGGAGCCGAAGCGTATTTGGATTGATTGAGGTTGCAAAAAAATACGCCCGATACATCGGGTTGGAAAATGCAAATAAGAAGGTGGGTGTAGTTATGACCTTACCTGCCGCAGGCAAAGTCGGTTCCCCCTTGGTAGCTAAAAGTGCATACAAAGTGGCTGACGAGCTGAGTCGAATGGCCGCGGCGGGAAAAATATCGCCCCTTATCATTGTGGACAACGACAAGATCAACAAGATGTATCCAGGAATGACGGTTAACTCGTTCTGGCCGAGTATAAACAACACCTTTGCAGGTTTGTTCGATATCTTCAACAGGCTCAGTGGTTTTAGCAGTCCGTATGCTTCGTTCGACCCTTTAGATTATCTCGGTATCATTGAGTCCGGCGGTTGCCTGATAATGAGCCGGACCGAAGTTGATGAGCTTGACGACAAGTTTGCGGTATCGGAGGCAGTGAAAAAGAACCTCGAGAGGACATTGTTTGCCGGTGGATTGGTATCCACAGCCAAACTGGGTGGTTGCATAGTTGTCGGTGGTAAAAAGTTAATGGCTGATGTCAAAGGTTTGCAGGACAACATCGATTACGCATTTGATGTTTTTGCAGAGATAACCGGCCAGGCCACCATCCATCGCGGGATATACGAAGACAATAGCAATTCCTTAAGGGTGTACACCATTATCGGCGGCCTGGATAGTCCTGCTGCACGGCTGGAAGAACTTAATAGTGACTCATACTTTCAGCCGAACATATTTGACATCGAAGGTCCGCCACTTCAGGAGCGAATGGCAGACATTCTGCCTTTGGCTGAATACTTCCTGGCAAAGGAGGCCAACTTTAACGACAGACCGGGCAAAATTCTAAGTTCAGACGTCAGGGAGCTTCTCTTGAACTACTCTTGGCCCGGCAATGTCCGCGAGCTCGCTAAAGCTATGGAACGTGCTCACGAATTAAGCATAGGGCGGGAAATTCAACCCGATGCTTTGCCTTTCGAAATTATATTCGCCGATCCTGGGCCGTATCCAAAAGGGATGTTGCCCGCCCTTGACAAAGTAAGGCGAAAGGTCATTACCAAGGCCCTTGAACTGACCCAACGGCGTGAGCCCACTGCAAGACTTCTTGGTATCGAGCCTCGCCGTCTGGACGGTTTAATCGAGAGGTTAAACATCACTTACTACTCTGCGAAGCAGCGCTTCGCTGCGAAGCACGAGCTGGTAAAGAGAAACACCAGCAGCTAAGCCCAAATCTTTGCTACCACTTTGGTGGCACGGCCATCTTGGCCGTGTTTTCACGGGCTGGAAGCCCGTGCTACATTTACACTTTTCTCTTTGTCACATAGAGATTTAAAGAAATCGCTACCACTTTGGTGGCACGGCCATCTTGGCCGTGTTTTCACGGGCTGGAAGCCCGTGCTACATTTACACTTTTCTCTTTGTCACATAGAGATTTAAAGAAATCGCTACCACTTTGGTGGCACGGCCATCTTGGCCGTGTTTTCACGGGCTGGAAGCCCGTGCCACGTATGTGAATTTGGGCAGTACGAGGGCTGCTCAGATTTCTGTCCACGTGCCCGGAACCGGCACCGGATAACGGCCCTGCGCATCGGCCCGGACTGGTGCCGGGCTGTCGGCGGTCAGGCCGTCCACGTTCGGGCAGAACTTGAAATTGGAAGCCATGACCTCATCCCAGGTGATGATTTTACCGGAGTGGACCGCGGCGCGTCCCATGATGGAGGCCAGATTCGCAAACGCAGCCCGCTGGACCTCGTTGTGAGGCCGGTCTTGGCGGATTGCGTCCAGCAACACGTCCCACTCGACCTGGTACGGGCTCACCTTCTCCCTCTCCGGCCGCCAGGCAATGTTGTTTTTGGCGGTCCGCTGACCCTTGTAAATCTGCACGGTCGGGGCGTGAACATTGCCCGAGAACTGCGCTGCACACTTCGTCCCGTGCACGAACGTGGCGAAATCGTTGTGGCACTTCTGCATGGAACGGCTGTTGACGAGCGCCTTGGTGCCGTCAGCAAAGGTGTACTCGATGGCGTAGGTGTGGAGATTCTGGCTGCAATCGGTGCTGTTCGGCTCGCGTCCGCCCAGTCCCTGCGCCGAGACCGGCCAGGCGTCCTTGATCCAGCAGCACTCGTCAACCTGGTGTATCATCATCTCGATGAACCACGCCGACGAGACCCACAGGAAGAAGTACGGACGCCGGATTTGCCACAGCAGCTCGTTGTCGGCGCCTTTGAACGGTCCCATTCGGGCGCCAGGATCCATGCGGTAGGCGCGGATCAGCTGGATGCCGCCCAGCGCGCCGTCGCGGATCTTTTGGATCAACGCCTGCCGCGCAGACGAATGGCGGCACATGAGCCCGCACCCTATCTTAAGGTTCTTTTTCTCCGCGGCCTCCCCGATGCGCAGAATCTCTCGCGTCCCTCCCGGGTCGGGCGCAAACGACTTCTCCATAAAGACATTCACACCTTTCTCTATCGCATACCCAACGTGCGTCGGCCGAAAGGCCGAATGGGTGGCCTGGATCATAACGTCACCTGAACCCAGGCAGTCGATGGCCTTGCGATAGGCATCGAATCCGAGGAATCGCCGCTCGGGCGGCACGTCGATCCGTTCACCGAACCGCCCGCTGAGGGCTTTGTACGAGCGTGCCAAACGGTCCTCGAACACGTCGGCCATGGCGATGAGCTTGACCGGTCCCTTCGACGAAGACAGGGCGTTGCCGACCGCACCGCTCCCGCGCCCGCCGCATCCGACCAATGCCAGCCGTATCGTATTGTCCTCGGCGGCGTGGACCCGAGGCAGAGCAACGCCGGCGAGAACCGAACCGGCGACCACTCTTCCACTCTGCACCAAAAACCGGCGCCGAGAGGTTTTCTTTGGTTTTGTCCGCGATGACCCCAACGCATGATGCCTGGTTTGTCGTTTCATGATTGCTCCTTCGATTATAACCTGTTTTGCATGGCGAAATATTAACATAGAACCTTGAAAATTGCAAGAAAAAGTGATACGCTATCTTATAATCAGGTGGCCCGTATGAGTTTTTGGACAGGACGCCGACGAGCTGACCGCGATATTCCCAGGAGGGACGCCCCTTGGCGGGGACGCCTGGGCGGTAGAATTAAACGCAGAGAACGCTGAGAACGCAGAGAAAGAATTAGATATAAAATTCAAAACTAAAAACTATAGATTAAACTCGGCGGTCTCTGCGAGCTCGGCGGTAAAAATTGGGCCAAACGGGTCAACACAAAACATAGTGAACGTAAGTTAAATATCAAAGGAGTCTGAGATGAGTGCATCAAAATATAACGTTTCTTCCAGCTCGAAATCGCGCCGGGAATTTTTGAAACTATCGGGACATCTGGCCGCTGCCTCGGCCCTGGCGGGTGTAGCTGTGCCCCGATGCCACGCCGCGGGAAACTCGACTATCAAGCTGGCCTTGGTGGGCTGCGGAGGCCGCGGCACCGGCGCGGTCGCCGACGCTTTTTCGGCCAAGGGCGGCCCCGTGAAACTCTACGCCATGGCCGACCTGTTCGAACACCGCCTGCAAGGCAGCCTGAATAACCTGAAGAATGATTTTAAAGACAAGGTTGACGTACCGCCGGAACGCCAATTCGTCGGATTCGACTCCTACAAGAAGGCAATCGACTGCCTCATGCCGGGCGACGTCGTGCTGCTTACCACTCACGCAGCTTTTCGTCCGCTCCAGTTCGAGTACGCCGTCGCCAAGGGCGTGAACGTCTTCGCTGAGAAGTCGTTCGCCACGGACGCACCGGCCGTGCGCCGCTGGCTGAAAGCAGCGGAACTCTCCGAGCGGAAGAATCTGAAGGTTGGCGTCGGCTTTATGTGGCGGCATTCGGCGGCGAGGCAAGAACTCATCAGGCGGATTAACGACGGGGCCATCGGTGATGTGCACACGCTGCGAATCTACCGGGTGCACGGGCCGGTCCACTGTCCGCGCCGGCCGAAGAACGTCAATGAGCTGGTATTCCAACTCCAGCATCCAAACAGCTTCACCTGGGTGTCGTCCGGGTTCTTCATCGACTGGCACTGCCACAACATCGACGTGGCCTGCTGGGCCAAGGGTGCCTGGCCGGTCTCGGCCCAGGGGATGGGCGGTCGCTGCTACGAGCAGGCGGGCAACCAGTTCGACCACTACACGGTGGAGTACACCTTTGCCGACGGCACGAAGCTGTTCGCCTTCTCGCGGCACATGAACGGCTGCTGGAATACCTACTCCGACTACGCCCACGGCTCAGAGGGCTCGGCTGTGATTATGGCGAGCCTGGGCGCCTCAAAGCCGAAGATCTACAAGAGCCACAATATGGTCGCGGAAGAACTGGTTTGGGAGTATGGTAAGCCCGACTGCAATCCCTACCGCGCCGAATGGCAGGTGCTTCTGGACGCTATCCGGCAGAATAAGCCGCACAACGAGGCCCGGCGGGCCGGCGAGGCGGACGTAGCCGCGTTGATGGGACGCATGGCGACCCACACCGGCCAGTACATCACCTGGGACCAGGCGTTGAACTCTGACTTCCAGTTCGTCGAAGACATTGACAACATGACCTTTGACACCCCCGCCCCAATTGGCGCCGGTCCCGACGGCATCTATCCGGCCCCGCAGCCGGGAATCTCGAAGGAGTATTGACGGGAATTTTTTCGACTTGCCGTGATTGTTTGCCTGCCGCGCACCTGCGCATCAGAGCCGCCACGGTGCGCGCATCGCGCAAAAACGCAGGCGGTTTGCCGTCTCGTCGCCGAGGAACTCTTCCCTGACGGGGTCCCACTTCAAGGACCGCTGCAGCTTGTGCGCGATGATAGCCAGATGTCCCAGCGATGCCGACCGATGACCAATTTCCTCGTCACAGCTTGGCCGCCGCCGCGTCCGAATGCACTCGAACCAGTTCGCGTGATGGTTATTGGCCCCGGTGTTTACCTGCCGAGTCCTTAACTTCATTTCCTCGAAGATATCCTCAGGACCGCCCTCAACAGGCCCCCCGGTTGACATCGACGTGACCCAGCCCCGTTCACCGACGAACACCCCTCCGAAGTTTCCCGCTAATCGGGCCGTTGCAGGAACCGCCTTATAGACGTCCTTCACCATCCCCCAGTGATCAACCAAGTGAAGGAGCGTCCCGTTGGCGTACTTGCAGGTGAGCGTCGGGTACGCTCCGCTGCTGGGATGGATGATTTCGGCCGGCCCGCTGTTCTCGGCGCCCAACGCATACTGAATCACGTCCGCACTGTGAGAATGGTGCCAGGTTACTGAGGCCGCGCCGAAATCCTCACAGAACGACCACGGTACCACGCCCGGAGACGGGTTCGTGTGGTAGAGTCGGTTGTAGGGGTGCCAAAGGGCCGGGCCGACCCACAGGTCCCAGTCCAAACCTTCCGGCACCGGTTCGGCCGGCAGAGCAAAATCCAGCGGCACATACGAACTGCCGCACTTCTTGACATCCATCATCTGAGCGTAGGGCTTGAAACGAGCGGCCCTGATGAAGCCCGCCAGACTGTTCCACAACGTGAAAACCGATTTGACCCTGCCGAGTCCACCTGCGCGCACAAACTCGCAGACCTGCCGGATCGTCGGAATAGAACGGTACTGGGTTCCGGTCTGGAATATCCGGCCATACCTGCGCACCGCCTCGGCCAGCCGGCGCCCCTGGCGAATTGTTATCGTAATCGGCTTCTCACAATAGATGTCCTTGCCCGCCTTGGCCGCGTCAATCGCCTGCAGCGCGTGCCAATGGTCCGGCGTGACTATCACCACCGCATCAATATCCGGCCGAGCCAGGAGTTCGCGATAGTCATTATATGCGGCACATCCCTTGTACGTACTGCTGATGCGCCGCGCGGCGTAGGTTTCCTCCACGCGGCGTTTGCCGTTCTCGCACCGCAGACGGTCCACATCGCAGACGGCCAACACTTGAACGTCCCGGTCGCCAGCCAACCGGCGTAAGTGGCCGCTCCCCATCAGCCCTTTGCCTATCAAACCCACCGTGATCCGCTCGCTCGGCGCCGCATTCCCGTCCGCACCCCGCACCGAGGAGGGAATGAACCACGGCACGGCGACCATCCCTGAAAGCGCAGCCGTGCGGCCCAAAAACTGGCGCCGCGTGAGCCGGCGAGTGTTTATTTCTTTGCAATTCTCAATTCGTGTCATGGCTCTCCTCGCTTTGTCAGTTTAATGCTCACCTTGTTGAAGAACTCGATGCATTTGGCTATCTCAGGCATCGACCCAAACCAGTTGTAGGAGTATTCGAGGCCGAACATAGTGGGCCTGATGCCGAGGCGGTGGATTTCCTCGATAAACTGTCCGGTCTTTCCGACGCCAGCACCCCAGGGCACATCGTGACCTTCAGGGCTTAGCTCGTGCAGGTCATGCATCTGCACGGTGATAAGGCGCTCCTTGAGCGTGTTCACGGCCTTGATGGGGTCAATGCCGGAGCGCATCCAATAGCCGAGGTCGCCACAGGCCCCGATTCGCTTGCTGCGGCCCTGGCAGACCTTCAAAACTCCTTCAGGATGCCAATACTGAGGTGAGGCCTTCCGGTCGTGGTTGTGAATGGCCACGTTGATGTCATAGTCGTCGCAGAACTTTTCAATTGTGTCCAGTGCCTCCGGAAGTGGCTCGGACATAAAGGTTTCGATGCCAATCTTTCGTCCGAATTCGAAGACCTTGCGGCAGCCGGCCTCATCGCCGGGGATTAGGTGGATGTAATACGTCAGGAGACGAACACCGGCTGAGTCTAACTTCAGCCGAATCTGTTTCAGCTCGTCGTCAGTCAGTTTGGTATCGAAATTTCTGGGAATCTCCTTGCTGACCTTCTGGAAGCTCAAGCCGCCCATATACGGTAGGCCGAGCTGGGCGGTCCGTTCGATCGCTTCGAATAGCGTGTATTTATGAAAAGTGTAGGCCTCGATGCCGAGGCGCCAGCCCAGTTTCTCCTGTGCCCGGATGGCCGGCGTCAATTTGCCGCTGGGGATGGTCGGGGCCGGCAGGTCGCCCAGGGCAAACTGAGCGGCCGCGAGATAGAACTGTAACATCTTCGGGTCCCAGAAGACGTAGGGATTGTGCGCAATCGTGCAGTAGAAAACGCGTCCCCGGCCGTACTGCCGCACCCACGCCAGCGCGTAGTCGTTGTCCTCACGGAAGCAGTTGCCACGCGGTTTTCCCTGGAAGTCGGTTTTGTCGGTGTCGATGCTGAAAAGCACGCGGACCCTGTGCCTCGAATAAGGCGCGTGGAAACGAAAGAACTCGTCGCGGTACTCGAAACCCTTGCCGCCGAAGGGCTGATTGAGAGGGTGGTTGGAGTCATCGAGTTTGATGAAGATGTGTTCGTCGCTGTCTCGGTGGTTCGCGCCGCGCGCACCGAGCATTATGCCAAACTCCGGCCAGTCCTCATGAGCGCCGGGCCAGCGGGTGAAGGCCACCGAAGTCCCGTGGACCCCAAGGAGTCCTCCGCCGCCGTAAACAAATTCGATCAGGCTTTGCCTCAACTCGGGGTCTTCAAAGAGATTGCCCACCGTGTTGTTCAGAAAGACGGCATCAAACCGCCTCAGATTCTCGGGCTTGAAGACGGACGGGTCTCTGCTGATGACCGTCTCAAAAGCGCCGGTCTTTGCGCCCATCAGCGTGAAAGCCAGATTGGCAGTTGGGATGGAGCTGTGCCCGCCGTATCCGACATTGAGGTCGAAAATCAGGAGCCTCCGATGCTTACGAGGCGGGACGAAGGCTTTGGTCGGAATCGCTGCCTCAATCCGCTGCCGCTGGCCAGGCCCGATGACGACCTGCGCCTCAATACCGATAATGATACCTGGCAAAAAAACTCCGAACATTGCTAACAAATACACTTTTCTTGCCATAGTTACTTCCTCAATCCTTTAAAAACGATTTACTACTTCTATCGCTTTGATATCATCTCTATCATTGCCGCTGTTCCGCACAGATTAGGAACACATATTGTTAGCAATTCATTATAATTCCTTTTTTACTGAAACTCCAGTTATATTCAGAGCATACTGCTTTATCATGATAGAAATGTTTAGGTCTTATGGTATAATAGACATCCGCCATTAGGCGTCCTGTGGAAAAACTATGATGGGTGAAACCAGGGAGGATTGTATTGTGAAAAACATTCATATTTTAATGGCTTTAGGGCTATGTTTAGCCTCCTGCAAGTTGTATGCGAAGCCAACGAATCAGAGGCAGGAAAAGTACAGTTCGTTCCGCCCCGGGAGGATTTGGAACGATATTAACGGAAGACGTATTGAGGCCCACGGTGGCGGTATGTTCTATGAAAACGGGACCTACTACTGGTTCGGAGAACATGGAACGCCCGGCCGGACGAGGATAGGTGTGATGTGCTACTCGTCAAAAGACCTGTACAACTGGAAAAACGAAGGGGTTGCGCTGCCGTTGGCGTATGACGACCCGAACCACAATCTTGCCATAGGCTGTGCCCTCGAACGGCCCAAGGTAATATACAACGCTGCGACAAAGAAATATGTAATGTGGTTCCATCTTGAATTGAAGGGACAGGGATACGATGCCGCCCGCAGTGGCGTGGCGGTCAGCAATCGCGTAACGGGCCCGTACGTTTTCCTCAGGAGTTTTCGTCCCAACAACTCTATGGCCCGTGACATGACCCTCTTCGTGGACGACGATGGCAAGGCGTACCAGTTCTACGCCTCAGAAGACAACAAGACGATACACGTCTCCCTGCTGAGCGATGACTACCTGAGACCCAGCGGCAAATTCAAGAGGATCTTTGTCAATAGATATATGGAAGCACCTGCAGTCTTCTCCATAAGGAGTCCCGAGGACAAACATCAGGGCCGATACTACTTCATCGGCTCCGGCTGCACGGCCTATGCTCCAAACGCTGCTCGTTCGGCAGTGGCACCATCTATCTGGGGACCCTGGAAGGAATTAGGCAACCCCTGTGTTGGTACTAACGCCGACAAGACGTTCCTTTCGCAGAGCACCTACGTTTTTCCTGTTGCAGGAAAACCTGGCGCCTTCATTTTTATGGCTGACCAATGGAATGTTTATGAGAACAAGGGCCCCCGGTATCTATGGCTGCCCATCTCTTTTGAGAAAGATAGAATAGTTATCAGATGGATGAACGAATGGGACATATCGGTTTTTGATAGGTAGCACTTATGAATTTTGAATTTTGAGTTTTGAATTTTGAATTAAGTTGATATGTCCCGGAAAGCAGACACATAAGCAGTGGCGACTCAGCCCACGGGGCATTTGAGCCTTTGATTTCGATGTAGAAGAAAAGATGATGGCAAAGAATGGCTTGTTGATTGGATTTGTGGATTTGGTTCTGCTGGCTGTCTGTTCGACGTTAACAGCAGCCACATCGATTGAAACACGGGGGCCGCTTGCGCTGGGCGCTTCGCCGAAGACTGGCGCTTTTGAAGTTCAGGACAAAGCCACGGCCAGAGAGGTGTTGAAAGCTATGGTCCAAGCCGATTGGGCTGCACAGGAGCATCGGAAAAACCGGACGCCTGATGAGCCCGCCGCCATCCGTGACGCATATAAACGCGCCGAACGGCTTCTTGCCGATACTACTCTGCGAAGCAGCGCTTCGCTGCGAAGTACGAGCCTTCGAAAAATGCCCGAAGCTTTGCGATTCAGTCCGTCAGTCCTTGGGACTCCTTACGGAGGACTCCCTATGAGAGCAGAGTCGGCTGCCCTTGAGCAATTACGGCCTAAGTTAAAAACCATAGATTCACTGGACAAAAAGTCCCGACTTGCCTTGTATCGACAAATCCGTTCTGTAACGCGGGACCTGATTTTGAAAAATCCCCTTCTCGCCTCCAGGCCTATCGTGTTTATGAAGCGTCGTCGCTTTATCTGCCAGATGCTCCATGAATACCTTGGCTACTACTATGACTATGAGAACATCGCCGGAGGAGGGATATACGTGCTGGAAGAGCCGGGACGCTCTTTGAACGTGCGTGATCTCATTAAGGGTCGGCTGCCACGAGGTAATTTTACAACTCTTGCACTCTCTTATGACGGCAAGACAATTTATTTTGCCTTCGCCGAGCGGGCTGAGAATAAACCGGAATATTACTCACCCCAACGGCGCTGTTTTCACATCTATGCTATGGATGTTGATGGCGCAAATCTCCGCCAGCTCACCAAAGGCCCGAATGATGATTTCGATCCTTGCCCGCTGCCCGATGGCGGCATAGCCTTTATGTCAACGCGTCGAGGTGGTTTCGGCCGATGTAACAACCCATGGGAGCCGCTGCCATCTTATACGCTGCATCGTATGAACGCCTCCGGTCAAGCAGTGCAAACGCTCTCGTTTCACGAAACAAATGAATGGCATCCTTCTGTCCTGGCAGATGGGCGAATAGTGTATTCTCGCTGGGACTATGTGGACCGCTCGGCAGCCAACTATCACGGACTCTGGGTGAGCAATCCGGACGGTACCAATCCGAGCATCCTCTTTGGCAACTATACCCAACGTATCAATGCCTGTTTTCAGCCACGAGCAATCCCGAGGTCGAACCAAATCGTTTTTGTCGCTGGTGCACATCATGCTGATGTGGGTGGCTCGTTAGTGCTTTTGGATCCGGCCCGCATAAAGCTGGACCCCGTGTCAGGCCAAGACCGGTTTGATGCAATTGAGGTTTTGACCCCGGAGGTATGCTTTCCTGAAGCCCCCGGCTGGCCCAAGAGCTATTTCCACAGCCCCTGGCCGCTCTCGGAGAACTACTTTCTTGTTTCCTTTAGTTTCGACCCGCTGCCGGGAATGGGGCCAGGCGTCAAGCAAGACACCCATACGGGGCTCTATTACTTCGACCGCCTCGGAAACCTGGAGCTGCTATATCGCGCTCCTGATATCTCCTGTATGTACCCGGTATCACTTGTCGCGCGTGCGACACCTCCTGTCATCCCCTCCACCCTAAATTCGAATCTTGGTGAAGAGGGCGAATTCGTGCTCGTGGATGTGCAGAAAAGTTTCTTTCCGCTGCCACCCTCTCGACCAATTCGCAAGCTGCGAATCTTCCAGGTCCTTCCAAAAACGCACACTCATATCGCAAATCAACCAAGAATTGGTTATGCCAACGCAGAAAGTGCCCGGATGATGCTCGGTACGGTCCCGGTCGAATCGGATGGCTCGGCATATTTCCGCGCCCCCGCCCGCAAACCCCTGTATTTTCAAGCTGTGGATAAAGAAGGCCAAGCTGTACAAAGCATGCGAAGTGTCACCTATCTTCAACCCGGTGAGCGTCGTAGCTGCCTTGGTTGTCACGAACCCCGTGGTGAATCGCCAGCTAATCGACGAGGTCTGCTGGCCCTGAAACGACCGCCCTCAAAGATTCGGTCTGGTCCAGATGGTACTCGTCCTTTCAGCTATCCTCGACTTGTCCAGCCGGTGCTCGACAGGCATTGTGTACGGTGTCACGATGGCAAGACGGGCGATTTGAAGAGCCGCTTGGTTTTGACAGGCGAGCCCGCCGGAACCTTCAGCGAATCTTATGAAAACCTTAAGCCCTATGTCCGGTGGTATGAATGGGGTGGCAGCAGCATCACGCAGGTAGTCACCAGACCGGGACGTATTGGTGCGGATGAGAGTCCTTTGCTGAAGGTGCTCGAAGACAAGATACATATACAGCACGTTCACCTGACAAGGCAAGACCGTCTGCGACTGTATATTTGGATGGATGGCAATACACCATTCTACGGAACCTACGAGAAGGAGCAGCAGCTTGCGCAGAGAAACGGTCAGGCCATACCACCACCTGCGGTCCAATAGACGTCTTTTCGTTTATCCGCCGTAAGGCGTCCCTGAGCGGGTTGGCTTTGCTGAGAAAACGGAAAAGCTAAAAAGATTAACCGCAGAGAACGCGGAGGACGCAGAGAATTCAATAATATTTAACCACGGATTTACACTGATTTCGATTAGTGAGGATTAAATCTTGCAGTTTTTGACCATAAGGTTATAATTACAGACCAGCTAACATCGGGGGTGCCTCGCCAGAACGCGCAGGCGATGACATCATTGAATAAGCTGAGTTCGAGAGAGTTAGAACTTAATATATTTGTAAGCAATAGATTAATAATATGAATGACGCCGACCTGTTAAAATGGGAGAGCTGGAAGGATAAGGAATAACTAACTGCTCACGTGGAGGCAAAAGCAACTGGGAGGAAAGTTAATTTGATTATTTAGCCACAGAGAACGCAGAGAAAATTTTTAATTTTGAATTACGAAACTATTGCTGATTTTCCTGTATGAATTAGGTTAACAGTGAGATTCGAAATAACAAGGCGTTTGCCCCATACATATTTCTTGTATAATTTTCCTTGCCAGATTGTGACATCCCACTGTCCATCGTAGCTCAAGAGTAACATTAGGGGTGTCTCAACGCGGGCAGATTTACATCCTGCAATTCGACGCAACGTGCGCTTATCTCTATAACTCAACACAGGAAGCAGGGCCGGATGTGAATGCCAGTCCCCGAGGTAAGTTATTTTCCCGCCATACTTTTCGTATAAAGTCGCAATCTGAGATTTATCAAATTCATAATCTGGTTTGTAGTAGTTTCGCTGGTGAACAGCTTGAGAACCGGGGCCGGTAGCCCACAGTACGACAGGTGTATTTTCAGGTTGCCCGAAGTACCCCATGAGAACTCCCCCTGTTTCCATTGGAGCTTTAGCTGAGGCTTCTACTGTCACAAACTTCAACACAGGGCGATAAATCCAAACAGTTTTATTGATGTGTTTTTCCATGGCAACGTGGGCACTCTGGATTAGGATCAATTTTATATGTATCAAATTTAGGAGCGATCAGTGAACCATTCTCACTACGTAACCCAATGTGCACGGCATCCCAATCAAATGATGGATAGGATTCAGAAATGCCTTCGCACATTGTAGAGACCGCCATTCTCACTCCCATAAGAGCAATCTGAAGCATGTCAAAGCATGCTCCAACAAATGTTGGATTTGCGCAGCCAGTAGGTTGTACTAAACCTTGCCCCAGCTCATCTGGGGCATGTGGTGGCTCTGGGATAGCGCCTTCTTTACAAGCTAAACGATAGCACGACCAGCACCCAGTTCTATTTGGAACAATACGCACAACCCTGCCTCCCCACGCTCCCCATGTTCCGGAAAGGCCTACGTATGGTATTTGGCAAATGCTGGCATAGTCAGTCAAAAAGTGCTGTACTCCCCACTCTGCTGTACTGTCATAGATTAAATCTACACCATCAATAATTTTCTCGAGGATTTCTTGGTCCATAGGTAGTGGCTTTTTAAGACTTCGTACGGCTCCAACTTTAAACTCGAATATATCGGAGCTTCCACATTTTGTATAGGGGTAATTCTTGTTAATGAATTCCTGTAGCACCGTGATTTTCTTCTCTCCAGCAGCAGAGAAGCCAAGTGGCCAACGAACACAAGTGGCGGGATCGACAACGTCAAAGTCTACAAGGCGAATACACCTAACTCCTGCGCGAGCGAATTCTAAGGCACTTGGTGCCCCCAAACATCCTAGCCCAAACACAGCAACCGTTTTCTCGCGGAGAGGCTTCAATTCTGGTATTCGCGCGAAAAGGTCAGCCGGTGAAGCGTAGAAAACTTTTGCTCCATAATGCCCTGTCTTTGTTTCCTTCGCCATCAACTTTTTCTTGCGACTTTTTCCCATGACTTCCGGTACTTAATACTGCAAACAAACATCCAACCATAATCACATTCTCTCCACCGACTGATTTCTTCAGGAAACAACGCCGCTCTTATTCTGAGTTGCCCCCCATCAACGCGGTAACGTCTAATCCTATCAGGATATGGGTCTTTCTTCTCCAGGTAGCCAAACCGTTCGGTGTGATTAGGCGTCTTGAGAGGCGATGATAAGCGAACCCATCGACCTACCAATGGTTCCCCTGGGAAGGCACATCTGATTTGGGGGTTTGCTTGCGCCAAAATATTTTCGTCGTCGTCACGAACCTCAAGCACTGCGCCCCTAAGAAACTGGTCTTTCGGAGAGATAGTCCCGATCAAGATTGTTCCAGATTCGCAGGAAGCATCAATCTCCCAGCTTCCATCTACAATCAATGCTGTGCCAGGATGGCAAGGGTAATAATCGCTAAAGGGCTCGGCTTGGTGTTCTTCTATCCCTGCAACTTCTGTAGCATTGTCACTTGTCCCCGTGTGAATTACTTGAGGGAGTCTATCGATGAGAAAAGATGCAAGAGTGTCGTCAGCACGCCAGTTTATCGTAGATCGCCCGATCAGGCACAGACTTTTGCTAAAAGGATTTTGATGATGAGATAGTTGGAGTTCGGGAGCATAAATCTCAAAGCGAAAGTATGGATACAGATCAGGAAAGACAACTCGCAACGTTCCTGCTTTTTCCATCTCAACGTAGAGACACAAAATCCCCTTGTCGAAGGCATCTTCGTCCGTCGTATATTCAATACCAACTTCTTTTAAAGCATCAAACTCGCGTTCTAGTCTACTGGGATAAACCTCCCACCATGGCTTCCTAATCATCCAACTTCCCGATCTTTTGGCGGCCTCGGCGGATCCACTGGTGGTTTATCGTCCGGAGGGCCTGGAGGCTGATGAGGCGGCTTCCCTGGTTCTCCTGGTTGTTCAGGTGGACCTTGGCCGGGCGTTCCGTCTGGCTTTCCTTTGTCTTCATTTGACATATTAATCTCCTTTCATAATTGGCGTCTAACGACAAGTCAGACAGCCTAACACAGTTTATATTTTTAGCTCTGCACTACCTAAAATCCCAAAAATTAACTTTTTTCATCTATATCACCTGTCACTACTGTCCCATTATAAGTTGAACAATAACAATTGGTTATGAGATTGGAAATTTTCGTTTTGCAAAAGATTTTTCGTAAGTACTTGTGTAATAGGGACTTTCTCGAAAAGAACGATGCTGAGAAT
>Ga0209979_1000461_pt1 | contig 55615 bp, 66 predicted proteins | sample AnhtaG_FD_183114 | JGI IMG/M metagenome (GOLD analysis project Ga0209979, IMG submission 183114) | Deep subsurface microbial communities from Anholt, Denmark to uncover new lineages of life (NeLLi) - Anholt_01485 metaG (SPAdes) (version 2) | ecosystem: Environmental > Aquatic > Marine > Oceanic... | reverse complement strand
CTATAGGGAGGCTGCTCATAGCAGACGTTCATCGGTGAGTTCTCCTAACACTCTATTCTCCTCAGCCCTCATCCTGGCTTCAGCCGCCTGCTCCTCATCTCTGTGGCCCAGGAGATGAAGCACGCCGTGGATCACCAGGAGCGCCAGCTCCCGCTCCAGGGGGTGTTTGTGCTCCTCCGCCTGAATTGCCGCCTGGGGATAGGAGAGGAGCACCTCGCCGAGGTGAGCCGCGCCGTCGGGGGGTGATATGAATGGGGTTTCCGCCGCATCCTGGCGATTTTCGCGAAGGGCGAAGGAGAGCACATCGGTGGTCTCATCCCTTCCCCGGTAGCTTCGATTGAGCTGGCGAATCGTCTCATCGTCGGTGATCACCAGTCCCAGCTCCACGGGAGAATTGACCTCTTCCAGGGCAAGGGTCTTTTCCACCACTCGCCTGAGCCACTCCTCAGCGATGCATCCCTGAAAGGGCTCATCAATCTTTACATAAAGCTCACACCCGGTCATAAAAATACCGCCATCCCTGTCGGCATCATAGCACAGCAGGGGCAATTCTTCAATATTTTATACTCGTCCAGTACATTGGCAAAACATCGCCGCTAGCACATTGTGGATGTCGGTTACAAAGTGACTAGTATGCTTTTTATGGCTAAGGCGGTATTAAGGTAGGTTGCACAGGGAAGCGTTGCAGTAGCGAATCAAATAAGTCGTAGCAGAAATGTTTGAACTAATGGGGGTATATGCCTAAATCAATGAAGATAGTAGTTTTAGGATTCCCTTGCGTGTTGCCTGAGGGTAAAAACGGTTTGGTCAAGTAATGTTGCTGGGGGGTAATAACAGAAGGGAGCTATTTCCTAGGCCTTCCCCTTCTTGGCGACTGATTATTAAAATTATTATAAGAAGGTCTAAAAACTTTATGCTTACCACACTTCTTGCAAATACCTAAAGCCTGACCATCATTCTGTCCTTCAATAATCCAATGATGTATACAGGGCGTGAGAATGGGTGAGTCCCAGATGTCGGAAACCAGCCCATCGCCAGCTAGACAGTAACAACGTAAGTTGAAAAGGTTCATACCTTCCTACATTCTAGGATGACGAGCATAGCCCCGTCGATCAGTGCGATCTTCCGTAAATCTGCGAGATAGAGGGGGTGCACCGGTCGTGCCGCGGTAGCGGGCTGATCCACTGGATGGAGTTAGTATCTTCTAGGTTTTCCACGGCCACCGAAACCCCCACCTCTTCCGCCATCATAGGGCCTACCACCCCTATCGCCCTCAGACCGAGGCCGCGCTTCGTTGACCACAATTGTCCGCTGATTCAACACCTTGCCCTTGAGACCCTCAATCGCAGCCTGGCCCTCAGCCTTTGTTGGCATCTCGACAAATCCAAAGCCTCTGGGCTGGCCACTGTACTTGTCCATGACGATGCTAACCGAGTCTACCTTCCCGAAAGCCTCAAATTCGTGCTGCAATTCGGATTCAGTTACATCACGTGAAAGATTGCCCACATATATTTTCACGAGGCTCCTCCTTTCCCTCAATAGAAGTTTACGTGTAACCCCATGCAACAGACTTAGAACGATCGGAGGCCAGCAATAATCCCGGCCTCCGATGTCTAGTTGCCGTTAAATTACCAGCGACTGTTCACTCTGACTTTGTCATAACAACGGCTGCAATACACTGGTCTGTCTTCTCGTGGCTCGAATGGTACCTGCGTGTCTATACCACATTCAGCACACACCGCAGGGAACATTTGGCGGTTGGATCTGGAGCCACCAAACTCGCCAGAGCCGTTGCGCTGTGCCCTTTTTGCCTGGCGGCAGGATGGGCAGCGTCGGGGCTCATTAGTGAATCCCTTGGCTTCATGGAATTCCTGTTCGCCGGCAGTGAAGGTGAACGTAGCACCACAATCAGAACATTGTAGAGACTTGTCCACAAAACTCATCGGATGACCTCCTCTCTTCTTAGTAGTTGGCTAGAGTTCTGGTCATCTAACGCTGGAGTAAATATGAGGTAAATTTTACCGAGGATCAGATAACCTAGACCGGAACCACTTAGTTAAGTATACACCATAATCTCTTATTTTGCAAAAAATCCCCCAAGTCAGCGGAGCGCGGGAACAGGTTATCAGGTTCAAGGATGTGTGTTGGCCGGATGCAGGCTGGTGGCATTCGTCTATGGGCAATAACCAGTATATGTATGCCTGTTACAAAGTGACTAGTATGCTTTTTGTAGCAAAGGCAGCATTGCGGTAGGTTACAAAGGGAAGCGCTTTACGTGCGTGAAGTATTTACCAGCTTGGAAAGGGAGGTTGTGCTGGCAAGGTGAGAGGGGAGCTACCTCCGTCACCAGGCAGCTCCCCCATCTTATCTTATTGCCCACAGAGGCTAGGGAATTCTCACCTTTTCTTAAATAGCCTGCGTTTAATTGCCTTATTGTCGGTAGGGGACGGGCTTTTCACAGCCTCAATAGTTGACCTATGCATCTCTTGTGCGTTCAAATGTCGCCACCAGATTAGTGAAATGGCCAAATCTGGATTCTCCTTCGCCCATTCAATCTGTTTGGGTACTGGTGTGGCATCTAACTGGATAAGCGTACCTGCCATAGCAATATCCAATCTTCGTCTTTTGCTGGAACTAGACCATGTAAACTGAGGACAGTCGCACATTATGCAACTTCCCTGCCCTTCCTCAAAACAGCCTTTACCGTTCTTCATATAGCCGGTATATTTGGCACGATGGTCCGACTTGAAATGGTGGCACTTGCATAATTCATCGTCATCCAATTCGTCAGCCTGTTTTATCTCATCATCTGCCATCTATTCTGCTCCTTTAGAAGTAAGATATAGGGGTTAGTTTTCAATCCTCACCCAAAAGGAATGTAACTTCATGACTTCTATTATATATCATATTTATACCAAAAAATTATTCCTTACAATCCTTGAAATGGTGCAGCGATATACTCGCTCTGTAAGCTTTAGTGATAGCTTGAGATTCTATAAGCCGCCATTGAAGTGAAAGACTGTCGAATGAGAGGGATTTCAAGAGGCGACTTGAGTATTTAAGTATATTCTGCTATCCCAATTTTATAGCCAGACATAAATTCATGTCTCAAAGGCTATTTAGAAAGTCCTCGATAGCCTGATTGACCGCACCAGGCTTTTCAGCGAAGACCATATGGGTGCCCCCGTCGATAATTACCTCCCTGGCTCCCTCGATCTTATCGGCGAGGTATTTGGTGTATTTCGGTGGGGTCATTATATCCTCGCTGCCACATAGCGCCAGGGTCGGCAACCTGATGTCATGAACCCGATCCATGATGTCGAACTTGTCGCAGCAGAGCATATCGTTGAGGAAAACGGCGGGGCCATTCTCCAGAGCCCTCCTCCGAAGAACCTCCTTGAGTTCGGGGTCGATAAGCCCCCGTGACATTTCTAAGTAATCCTCTAACACACCAGGGTCGCTTTTGGCCTGCTCCAGCATCTCGATGTACATGGGATGGACGCGGAGTCTGGCACCGCCGCCGATGAGAATGAGCCCCTTCAAATCTTCAGGATATTTCAGGGCATAGAGCTGAGCGATGGCGCTGCCCAGCGAGTGGCCTGCCAGCACCACATCGCTATAGCCACGATCCTGGATGTATCCCCGCAGCCACTCCACATAGCCGTCAACGCTGGTGCGATGCTCGCCCTCGGGATGACCGGGGAGATCGATAACGTCGGCATTGGGAAAGTGCTTCGTCTGGTAGTGCCAGGCCTCCTTACAGCCGCCTGAGCCATGAATAAAAATCAGTTTCATGCCAAGGTCCCCCGATCGACATATATGGTCTGGCCGGTGATGTAGCTGGAGGCATTAGCAAAACTTAAAAATGGTGCAGCGATATACCCGCTCTATCAGCTTTAGTGATAGCTTGAAGTTTTATAAGCCGCCCGCCGCCAAGATATCTCCGGTTCGTTCCGCAGGGGTATGCGGCTGAACTTATACCTAGGATAACCCACCATCATCGCCGCATAGACATGGTGGCCTTGCGGAAGCTCAAGCGCCTCCGTCAGCGGAGGGTAAGCGACGCAAGCTACCTGGAAATAGCCTGCCCAGCATGCCCCCAGGTCCAAGGAATACGCCGCCAGCTCTAGGTAGGTTATGGCGATGACGCAGGCCGTTTCACCCAGGGGCCCGTACATCTCATCTGCGTGGGCCACGACGATATGGGGCGCGCCGCGCAGTATCATATCCTCGCCTCGATTCCAGGCGTCTACCAACCTGTCGAAACCCCAATCGGCGGCTCCCTGCGGATTTGCCTCGACTATCGAGCGCATCCACTCTGCCACCAGGCCAGCGAGGCGCCGAGTCTCCTTCGAGTCCTCAACAATAAGCCACCGCACCGGCTGAGTATTATGCCCCGACGGAGCGTAGCGGGCGATATCGATCAGCTTTTGCAGAGTTTCTGGCAGCACCGACTTATCCTCATAGGAACGTACGGAGCGCCTCGACTTCAATAAAAGCTCGACCTGCTCAGCAGTTGGCAGCAGTTCCCTGCTCAGCGGGGCGCACTCCTCCGCCTTCATTATGTCAATGCTGACGGCTGCGGTGGGGCACACCGCGACGCAGTGGCCGCACTTGCGGCACCGTTCCTCGCCATCCTCAATCATAAAAGGCAGAGACTGCGGTCCTTCCATCTCGATAATTCGAGGCGAGCACTCGGCAACACACATGCCACAAAAGTTACACTTGTCACAGTCCGCTGAGAATGCGCTCACTGCTACCCTCCTTGCTAAGGATCTAGGTGGTTTAAACCTGCGACCAATCGGTTAATAGTGTTGGGGTTTTTCATGGTACCTCCCCTCTCCAAATCCGCCTGGCTGGGCTCTTTGCGCCATTATAGCACTTGAGCGATAACCAGTATATGTATGCCTGTTATTGCGACCCCTCCGCTTTGCGAGAGTCCGACTTATCGGACGATTTAGGCCGAAGCGTCGGCCGACCTGACGGCCTCGCCCTAGGTATCGGGGGAAGCAATCTCAGGGGAGGGGGTGGGCAGGCATGCAACGGCGGGATTGCTTCGCTGCCCCTTCGCTTCGCTCAGGGCTTCGGCTCGCAATGACGATGAAAGCGTTTTGCTGGGGACAAGCCTCACCATTATGATGAAGCAGTGCCTTATGATGACGGTAGGGTGTCCCCTATCTATCTGAACGAGCTAATATTTTGCCCTTGACGTTAGCTTGGCGGGGCGGTATTATCGCCCTGGGACGATGAACTTCTTAGAGAAGCTGCTTAATGCCGCCCGCACCAACAGGAGCCTCCTTTGCATTGGGCTCGACCCCGACCCGGAGTTGATGCCCTGGGGCGATGTCGCTGAGTTCAACCGCGCCATCGTCGATGCTACCCTGGACCTGGTTTGCGCCTACAAGCCCAACCTCGCCTTCTACGAGGCGCTGGGCGTTGATGGGCTAAAGGCGCTGGAGAAGACGGTAGACTATATCCCGGCGGATATCCCGGTCATTGGGGATGCCAAGCGGGGCGATATCGGCAACACCGCGCGGGCCTATGCCCGGGCGCTCTTTGAAACCCTGGGCTTCGATGCCGCCACCGTGAACCCCTATCTGGGCTACGACTCCCTGGAGCCCTTTATGGAATATAGGGAAAAGGGGGTGTTCATCCTCTGCCGCACCTCCAATGCAGGCTCAGCCCATTTCCAGGACCTGTTACTTTCCGAAAAGTCGGCGAAGGCCGGAGAGGGCGGAAAACCCTTATTCGAAGTTGTAGCCCAGCGAGCCAGGGAGTGGAATACCTTTGGCAATGTGGGACTGGTGGTGGGCGCTACCTATCCCGAGGAACTGAGGCGGGTGCGCCAGCTATGCCCCCAGATGCCGCTGCTAATTCCCGGCATCGGCGCTCAGGGCGGCGATCTCGCCAGCGCAGTTCGCTATGGTGTGGACGCCCAGGGGGAAAAAGCGATCATCAGCTCCTCGCGGCAGATCATCTATGCATCGAAGGGCAAGGACTTTGCCGAGGCCGCCCGCGGTGCAGCGCTCAAGCTGCGCGATGAGATCAACAGTTACCTGGGGGCTGCCTAGAGATGGAGATAAAGATTGGCGATGTGGTGCGCCTTAAGAAGAAGCACCCCTGTGGTAGCGACCAGTGGCAGGTGGTCAGGGTGGGTGCTGATATTGGGATCAGGTGTCAAAAGTGCCACCGGCGCGTGCTTCTGGCGCGGGGTGTTTTTGAGCGCCGGGTGAAGGGCCCTCTCTCCAGGGGGAGCAGTGTGCTTGAATAGAGAACCGGAAGGTCGATGAGTGTGGTGCTTGACCGCCAAACCTGATAGGGTTGGTTGATATAGGGTAAGATAGTATAGGTTGACATAGGGTGAGATACTAGGATAGAATAATCTTAGCTGAGAATCCCCGGGGAGGTTGCACATGATCGAGATGACCATTGATAGCATTCGAATGAGCCTGATGAACTATCAGCGGGTGGTGATCCTCAAGGAGAAGGATGGGGAGCGTTACCTTCCTATCTGGATCGGCCCCGCGGAGGCGGACTCCATAGCGATTAAATTGCAGGATGTGCAGGTGCCCCGACCGATGACCCATGACCTGTTGTGCTCCGCGATCGAGGCTCTGGGGGCTAGGGTTAACTCCATCGTTGTCCACGACCTTCGTAACGATACCTTCTATGCCAGGATACTCCTTATTGTCGATGGAAAGGATTTGGAGATCGATTCCCGTCCCAGCGATGCCATCGCCCTTGCGGTAAGGGTGGAAGTGCCGATTTACGCTGATGAGTCGGTGCTGGATAAAGCGGGTATACTACTACCCCGTAAAGGTGAACAGGACGAGTTCAGCGAGGATGAGCTGAGTAAGCTTTCCCCCTTCAAGGACTTTATCGATACCCTGAACATGGATGATTTGGGGAAATCATAGCACCCGTTTAAAGGTAGCAGCATGGACGAAAGACTAATCAAGCGCTTGATGACGATCATAAGTTGTTCGGTGTGCGGGGAGCGCTACGAAGGGGAAAATGTGAGGGTTCTCGGCCGCTATACAGACCTATGGTTTCTCAGCGTTTACTGCACTAATTGTCATAGTCAGAATTTAGTGGCTGCGGTGCTCAGGGATGGGAAGCACCCCGAGTTGGTTACCGACCTTACTGAAGAGGAGTATACCAAGTTCCGCGAAATGGCTGTGGTAGACGCCGATGACGTGCTGGATCTCCATGACTTCCTAGAAGAGTTCAACGGGGATTTTTCACACCTTTTCTTGAAGGAAAAGGGATGAAGTAGGGACGGTTTTTTTATTAACCCCCCGATAGGTCGGGGGGTTTTTTTATGTTAGGGGCAGGTTGCCGAGGGTAGTAGCGTATGATATACTCATTCGGGGTATGATCGTGAATCGATGGGCGGCGGCGTTCAGGCTTACCGGTGTTGGCTTTTATATTGGTGGGTGCATTGTCGGTGGGGTGTTTTTTGGTATGTGGCTTGATGAGAAGGTTGATATTAGCCCCCTATTTACCCTGCTCGGGCTTGGCTTGGGGTTGTTTGTCGCCTTTTACGGAACATACCGCATGCTTCTTCCGCTCTTGGGGCGAGGTGAAGATAAAAGGGATAGGTAATGAGTAAAAGCGGTCGGTTGGTGAAGATAGGGATTGTAGCCCTTATTTCGCTCATTCTCGTTATCATCGGTATCCTCTTTTTCCCTGTCCCCCAGCCCCATGTAGTCCTCCCCGCCACGGCGATTTTCCATATCGGTGGTTTCCCCATTTATAACACCCTCCTTGCTTCTTGGCTTGCCATTTTAGTCTTGGTGGCAATGTTCTACTTTGGCACGCGCAGGATGAAGCTGATTCCCCAGGGATGGCAAAATGCGATGGAGGCAGTCTATGAAGCGATATACAATTTTGTGGAGGGGGTAGCCGGTGAGGGAAATGCTCGCCGCTTCTTCCCGATAGTCGCCACCATCTTCCTCTATGTCATCATGGCTGCTTTCACATCACTGCTTCCCGGCTTCGATACCATAGGCATCGGGCACTCAGGAGAGCAAGCGGGGGCCTTTGTTGGTACATACCAAGGCTGGATAGTAGAAGAGCCTCTGCTGCGAAAGGCAAATACCGATATCAACTTCCCCCTCGCCTTAGCCGTTATCTCCTTCTTCTTCGTTGAGTATTGTGGCATCCGGGCTTTAGGCTTTCGCCGCTATGCGAGTAAGTTCATCAGGGCAGCCCACTTATACCATAGCCTGGGCCAGTTGGTTAGGGGCAAGCTCCGTAGGGGGCTGAGCGGGCTGTTCAGCGGGTTTATAGATATGTTCATTGGTGCTCTGGAAGCTCTAAGCGAATTTATCCGTATCATCAGCTTCACCTTTCGTCTCTTTGGCAACATGACCGCGGGTATGGTGCTACTTCTGCTGATAGCCTTTCTCATCCCTTGGGTTATTGCCGTTCCCTTCTATGGGCTGGAGATGTTTTTTGGCTTCATCCAGGCGCTAATTTTTGGCGGGCTGACCTTGGTATTTGCCAGCCTCGCTGTTAGACCTCACGGCGAGGGGCAAGACTAGAAAATCTTTATGAAAGGAGATTCGGAATGGAAGCAGAAGCAATGAGGCTGTTTGCCGCAGCCTTGGCCATCGGCTTGGGCTCTTTAGGGCCCGGGCTAGCCATTGGGATTATGGCCTATGGAGCGATGCAGGCTCTGGGAAGGAACCCGGAGGCCCGAGGTCCGATCATGACCAACCTGATTTTTGCTATCGCCTTGGCCGAAGCTATAGCTATCTATGCCCTAATTATAGCGATTATCCTTGCCATGGGAATAGGGGCATAAAAGGAGAACTGCAATGCAAGAAGAAGGCGTGCCGCTTTTTATAATGATGCTGGTTGCCGCTGTGATCATCGGGATATTCATCATCGTAGCAGCCATCCTTGGGGTAATGCTTCTGTCCTGAGAAGGGTCGGCTTTCTTAGGATTAGAGCAAGGAGTTTAAAATGGGTGATCTTGGCTTTAGCTGGCAGGGTTTGCTTGGGCAGATAATTAACTTCGTTCTCCTGTTTGCCCTCCTTTACTTCATTGCCTATAAGCCCATTCGGAGGATGCTCGATGAGCGCTCTAGCAGAGTCAAAGAGAGCATGGAGCAGGCTGAGCAGATCAAGGAGCAGATGGCCAAGACCGAGGAACAGGTTAAGGAGCAACTGGAGGCTGCCCGCAGGGAGGGGCAGGATATATTGGCTCAAGCGGCTCAGATGGGGGAGCGCTTTAAGGAGGAGGCGAGGGGGGAGGCAAGGCAGGAGACGGAGGTTATCGTCGCACGGGCGCGCACTGAGATCGAGCGGGAGCGTGATGAGGCTATCGAGGAAGTCAAGCGCCAGTTTGTTGACCTGGCGATAACCGCTGCCGAGAAGGTGGTCAACGAGACCCTGGATCGTAAGAAGCATCGCCGCCTCATAGAGGAGGTACTGGAGCAGGCTCCCGGGGGGAAGGGATGACAGCGGGGGTTACGAAAAAGGAAGGGCTGATGGCGGGAGTTGCGAAGGAGGAGGGCTGATGGCGCGGGCTGCGGCGAGAAGGCATGCCCAGGCAGCGTTTCAGATCGCTCTGGAGAGGAAAGAATTGGAGGTATGGCGCGGGGACCTGGAGCGGCTTTCCGAAGCGGTGAAGGATCCCCTTCTTTGTACCTTTTTAGAAAGCCCCAGGATTCGCTTCGACGAGAAGGAGAGGATTTTGCGCCAGGGCCTTGAGGGGTTGAACCCCCTGGTAATGAACCTAGCCTTGCTACTGGTGTCCCGGGGGAGATTGGGCTTGGTGGCGGATATGGTTCTGGAGTATGGGCGGCTGGTCGATGAACATCGGGGGATAGCCCATGCTGAGGTGACGACCGCCGTCCCCCTGGAGCCTGAAGAGAAGGACAAGCTTGTTCGTCGTCTCGGTGACCTGGTGGGCCGGGAGATTGTGCTGACTACCAGGGTCGCCCCAGCCATTATCGGGGGGCTTGTGGCCAGGGTGGGCGATAAGCTCATCGATGGCAGCACTAAGTCGCGGCTTCTCGCTCTCAGGGAGAGCCTGATGAGATAGATCGGGAGGTCGCTCTTGGAGATAGACTGACGGGATAGATCGGAGGCTCTTCGCTCTCCACGAGTGCTTGGTGGGATAGATCGGGAAGTTGCTCTTGGAAATAGGTTGAAGTAATAAGTCGGAGGTTATTCACTCTCCACGAAGGCTTTGTGGGATATATCGGGAAGTATCTTTTAGAAATAGATTGACGGAACAAATCGGAGGTTAAAAAATGGCCCGTGCCCATGACTTCACCGCGATCATAAAGCAGCAGATCGAGCAGTTTGGCACCACGGTAACCATGGTGGATGTGGGCACCGTGGTCGAGGTGGGCGATGGCATTGCGCGCATTCACGGGCTCTCCGGTGCCAGGTATAGCGAGCTGCTCCAGTTCCCCAATGGGGTGATCGGCATCGCCCTTAACCTGGAGGAGGATAGCGTTGGTGTGGTGATCCTGGGCGACTGGGCCGAGATCAAGGAGGGGGACGAGGTGCGCTCCACCGGGAGGATCGCCGAGGTGCCAGTAGGTGATGGCCTTATAGGTCGGGTAATCGATCCCCTGGGCCAGCCTCTCGATGGCAAGGGGCCGCTGAAGTACGAAAAAACCTGCCCTGTAGAGCGAGTGGCCCCTAATGTGGTGCTGCGCCAGTCGGTGGACACCCCGGTTCATACCGGGATCAAGGCTATCGACAGCATGATCCCCCTGGGGCGGGGGCAGCGAGAGCTCATCATTGGCGACCGCGCCACCGGTAAGACCGCCATCGCCCTCGATGCCATCATCAGCCAGAAAGGTGGCGACCTCATCTGTATATATGTTGCCATTGGACAGAAATCCTCCAAGGTGGCGCAAGCGGTGGCCATCCTGGAGCATTATGGGGCGATGGAGCATACCATCGTAGTCTCCGCTCACGCGTCCGACCCGGCGGCGCTGCAGTATATCGCCCCTTATGCCGGCTGCACCATCGGCGAGGAGTTCATGGAGCAGGGGCGGGATGCCCTGATTATCTACGACGACCTATCCAAGCATGCCTGGGCCTATCGTCAGCTCTCCTTGCTACTGCGTCGCCCCCCAGGTCGCGAGGCATACCCGGGCGATATCTTTTATCTCCATAGCCGCCTCCTGGAGCGCGCCGCCAAAATGGCGCCAGAGTATGGCGGCGGCTCGCTTACCGCCCTGCCCATTATCGAAACCCAGGCCGGCGATATATCGGCCTATATCCCCACCAATGTAATCTCCATCACCGACGGCCAGATATATCTGGAGACCGATCTGTTCAATGCCGGTATAAGGCCGGCGCTAAATGTCGGGCTCAGCGTTTCCCGGGTGGGGGGTGCTGCTCAGACCAGGGCGATGAAGCAGGTGGCGGGGAAATTGAGGCTGGACCTCGCTCAGTACCGGGAGCTGGCAACCTTCTCCCAGTTTGGTGCTACCGAGCTGGACAAGGCAACCAGGGCGCAACTGGAGCGGGGGCAGCGCATCACCGAGGTGCTGAAGCAGACCCAGTATGTTCCCATGCCCCTGCAAAAAGAGGTGACTATCCTCCACGCCGTGATCAACGGCTACCTCGACGATGTCCCTGTGGAGAAGGTGAGAGCCTTTGAGGAGGGCTTCCATCGCTTCATGGAGACAAGCCACTCCGAGATTGGCCAGCGCATTGCTGCGGAGAAGGAGCTCAGCGATGAGACCGTGGAGGCGCTGAAGCAGGCGATCGCCGAGTTCAAGGAGAAGGTGCCGTACTAACCTTTGCTAGCTTAGGTACATCGCTATGAGGGATAACGGAGTTTGAAATGTACGTTAATTGCCCAGGCTGTGGCAAAACTTTTGAGTTAGACAATTCTAGCTACAGCGGATTCAAAGGCGAGGTCAGATGTGCGGAATGTGCTTGTGTACTTGAAGTGGAGAGTGACAGAGAAGGAGGTTACGGACCTCATCTCGTTTCTGTTACGCTGAAGGACAAGATAAAGGTCTCTTTGCCCACTCAGGTTTCTCCTCAGGTAGCAGAAGACTTTGAGGAAGCGGAGAGGTGTTTTAATGCCGGAGCATATAAAGCAACTGTTACGATGTGTAGGCGAAGTCTCGAAACTGCCTGCGATGCAAAAGGGGTAAAAGAAGGCAACTTATCACAGAAAATAGCGAATCTGCACGAAAAGGGCATCATCGATGAACCCACCTATCACTTAGCCTCAGGGATAAGGCAATTTGGAAACTATGGTGCTCATCCTAAAGAAGACCTATTAAAGACGGTAGGGGCGCAAGAAGCGGAATTTATTTTAAAGCTCACTGAACGAGTGCTTAAACAGTTATGGCTATAGAAAGGCATAAAAAAAGATGCCAACGATTCGTGAAATTCGCCGCCGCATCAGGAGCGTCCAGAGCACAGCCAAGGTCACCAGGGCGATGGAGATGGTGGCTGCCTCCAAGATGAGGCGTGCTCAGGAGCGCACCATCGCTGCTCGCCCTTACGCCGAGGAGATGAGGCATGTTCTGGCCAACCTGGCGGCGCAGCGCCGCTCCGGCGATGAGATTCACCCCCTCCTGGTTAAGCGGCCGGTGAACAGGATCGCCATCATCCATATCACCCCCGACCGCGGCCTTTGTGGCGGGCTTATTGCCAGTGTCAATCGCAGTGTGGCTAGCTTTATCCTGGAGCAGCGTGTCCCCACTACCATCGTTGTTGTCGGTCGTAAGGGGAGGGATTTCATGGTGCGCTCCGGGCAGGAGGTGCGCGCCGAGTTCACCCACCTGGGCGACCGTCCTTCAATAGTCGATGTCCTCCCCATCGCCCGCATCGTCATTGATGATTACACCGGTGGCCTCGTCGATGAGGTTTATCTATCATACACCCAGTTTGTGACCACCATGAGTCAGCGGCCGGTGCTGTGGCGGCTGCTCCCCATTGAGCCGGCGGCTATTGAGCCGGGGCAGAATGTGGAGTATATCTACGAGCCATCACCGGACGAGGTGCTGGCCCAGCTTCTCCCCCGCTTCGTTGAGATGGGGCTCTACCATGTTATCCTTGAGTCTATCGCCAGCGAGCAGTCAGCGCGGATGGTGGCGATGAGCAACGCCACCGATAACGCCAACGAGATCATCGATGATCTTACCCTGACCTATAACAAGGCGAGGCAGGAGATGATAACCAAGGAGCTTCTGGACATCACCGGGGGAGCGGCGGCGCTGGTTTAGAATAAGGCAGGAGGTTATCGTGGCAAAAGGTAAAGTAGCCCAGGTAATTGGCACGGTGGTGGATATAGAGTTCCCCCCTGATGAGCTGCCGGCGCTCAATAACGCTATCGAGATCTCCCTCAATGAGGGGAAGATCCTCCTCGAGACGCAGCAGCATGTGGGAAACAACTGGGTTCGCTGCCTCGCCATGTCCCCCACCGATGGCCTGGAGCGCGGCGCTGAGGCTATCGACACCGGGTCACCGCTCACTGTCCCCGTGGGCCCAGCCACTCTGGGAAGGCTATTCAATATCCTTGGTGAGCCCCTGGACAATCTGGGACCTGTTGAGGCTGAGGAGCGCTGGCCCATTCACCGCTCGCCACCCTCCTTTCGGGAGCAGGAGACCTCTACCCAGATGCTGGAGACAGGGCTCAAGGTCATCGACCTGATCACCCCCTTCACCAAGGGGGGGAAGGTGGGTGCTTTCGGCGGCGCCGGGGTGGGTAAGACCGTTATTATCATGGAGCTGATTCGTAACATCGCCACGGAGCATGGCGGCTTCTCCGTCTTCGCCGGGGTGGGGGAGCGCTCCCGTGAGGGCAACGACCTATGGCATGAGATGAAGGCTTCGGGGGTCATCGATAAAACCGTGCTTGTCTTCGGGCAGATGAACGAGCCTCCCGGGGTGAGGTTGCGCATCGGCTTCACCGGGCTCACCATGGCGGAATACTTCCGCGATGTTGAGGGGCAGGATGTGCTGCTCTTTATCGATAATATCTATCGCTATATCATGGCGGGCATGGAGGTCTCGGCGCTCCTGGGTCGCATGCCCTCGGCGGTGGGCTATCAGCCCACGCTGGCAACAGAGATGGGTGACCTGGAGGAGCGGATCACCTCCACCAAGAAGGGCTCCATTACCTCCTTCCAGGCGATCTATGTCCCTGCCGATGACTATACCGACCCTGGCGTGGCAACGGTGTTCGGTCACCTCGATGCCGTGGTCGCCCTGGAGCGCTCCATTGCCGAGCAGGGACTTTATCCCGCCGTTGATCCCCTGTCCTCCACCTCCCGCATCCTCGACCCACGCGTTGTCGGCGAGGAGCACTACAGCGTGGCGCGCGGGGTGCAGCGGGTGCTCCAGCGCTACAGAGACCTCCAGGACATCATCGCCATATTGGGTATTGAGGAGCTCTCGGAGGAGGACAAGCTCACCGTAACGCGCGCCCGCAAGATCCAGCGATTTCTCTCCCAGCCCATGTTCGTCGCCGAGGCCTTCACCGGCATGACAGGTCGCTACGTTGCGCTTAAAGAGACGGTGCGCGGCTTCAAGGAAATCCTTGACGGAAACCACGATGCCCTCCCCGAGCAGGCCTTCTACATGGTGGGCACCATCGATGAGGTGGTGGGGAAGGCGAAGGAACTGGAGGCAGCATAGTATGACTTTTATAGTGCAGCGACAAATTGGGGCCGGGGTTCTAGTGGTGTCCCCGATTACAAATTATCCTTCCCCCTCCTCCGGGAGAGGGGGGCAGAGGGTGGGGGCCTTTGGCTAAACTCAAGTTAGAGATCGTGACTGCGGAGCGTGTAGTCTACTCCGATGATGTCGATATCGTCGTTGCCCCCGGCATCGAGGGGCAGTTAGGCATTCTCCCCAACCATGCCCCGCTCTTAACCATGCTTCGGCCCGGCGAGCTGTTGGTGCGGAAGAATGGCGAGGAGACGGCGATCTTTGTGAGCGGCGGCTTCCTCGAGGTGATGCAGAACAGGGTTACCGTGCTTGCCGATGTCGCCGAGCGGGCTGAGGAGATCGATATTAGCCGTGCCGAGGCGGCGAAGAGCCGCGCTGAGCAGCGGCTTGAGGAGCGCCCAGCTGAAATGGACCTTGCCGCCGCCGAGGCCGCGCTCATGCGCTCTCTGATGCGGCTCAAGATAGCGGAGCGCAGGAGGAAGAAGAGGCCTGGCTCAGGAGGAGCCCAGGGACTTTAAATGGTAGGTCATGGTTTGCAGGGCGAGCGTGGGATCCACCTCCTGGATTCGCACGTCCTTGGGCACCCGGGCAGCAGCGGGTACATAGTTTAAGATCGCTTTGATGCCGCAACCCACCGAGCAGTCGATAGCCTGTTGAGTCTGTGACGGGGGCACGGCGACAATGCAAATTTCGATGCCCTCTTTTTTCACCGTATCGGCGAGCTCGGCGAGATCTTGAATAATCACCCCGCTTACTTTTTTGCCAATTTGATGAGGGTCTATGTCAAAGGCAGCCACGATGGTGAACTCGCGTAGCGCAAGAATACCATAGTCAAGGATCGCCTTCCCCAATCTTCCCACCCCGATTAGGGCCATGCGCCACTCCCGGTCAAGCCCTAGGATCTCTCGTAATTGCTCCCGGAGCAGTCTCACGTTATAGCCTTTACCCTGCTTGCCAAACTTGCCGAAGTAGCTCAGGTCCTTTCGAATTTGCGCCGGGGTCATCTGTAATCTCTCTCCCAACTCCTGCGAACTCGCCACCTCAACGTTCTCTGCCGCGAGGAGTGTCAGGATGCGAAGGTATAACGGCAAACGAAAGATTACTACCTCTGGGATTTGACCTGTCATTTCTGTCCTCGCCTCGGTGTCAAGCCTTCTCCTGAAGCAAACCCGCGATCACCTCAATAACAATGCGCCCCCTCTTCAGGTCCACCGATTTCACCACATCCTCAATGGCGGGGATAAGCAGCTCCCCATGCCTTGAGGGCACCACATAAACATCGTTACTACCGGTGGGCAGGATGTGGGCGATTTGCCCCAGAAGCTCCCCCTCAGTTGTCCAGACCTCGAGGCCCAGGAGCTGAAACTGATAATACTCATCCTTTGGCAGTGGGCGAAGCTGGGACTGGGGCACCTCTAAGAATCGACCGCGAAGCCCCTCGGCATCCTCAACGCTATCGATGGCGGCCAGCTTGAGGATTACCCTCCCCCGGTGCCATCTGCTCCTTTCGATGGTCACCGCTCGTCCCTCGATGTAAACCTTCTCCTGGGGTGAGAACCGGTCGGGGAAGTCTGTCATCACCTCCACCTTTATGTCACCCCGCACTCCCCACGGCGCAACGACCCGGCCCACCGCGATGAACTGGGAATCCATAGTGCCACCGAACCAGGATTACATTACTACGAGCTCTACCCGGGTGCCTGCTTTAGCCGCGATCACCCGGAGCAGGGTGCGCATCGCCTGGACCACCCGACCCTGCTTGCCGATCACCCGTCCCATATCCTCCTGGTTAACCTGAAGCTTGAGTAGCACCCCTCCTTCGCTTTGCTCCTCGGTTACCACCACATCATCCGGATTGTTCACGATCGCCTTGGCGATAAACTCAATAAGCTCTTTCATTTCTCTCCTTGACTAGTTTTTTGATCCCTTCTTGGGGAAGGGTCCTGTGCTAACCTTCGCTTTTCGTCGTGGGCTCCTCCTCTGTAGATTTCTCCTCGGCAGGCTCCTCCGTAGGCTCCTCTATAGGTTTCTCCTCCGCTAGCTCCGCTGTGGTCTCCGCTGCGAGTTCCTCCATAGGTTCCTCTATAGGCTTCTCCTCAGCTAGCTCCGCTGTGGGCTCCTCTGCGGGTTCCTCCATAGGTTCCTCTATAGGCTTCTCCTCAGCTAGCTCCGCTGTGGGCTCCTCTGCGGGTTCCTCCGTAGGCTCCTCTATAGGTTTCTCCTCAGCTAGCTCCGCAGTGGGCTCCTCCACCGGCTTCTTCGCTGGCTTCTCTGCCGGCTTCTCCGCGAGCTTCTTCGCCAGCTTCTCTGTGTGTTTCTTCGTGGGCTTCTCTATGATGCCCAGCTTAGCTAGCAAGATGGCCACCCTTTCCGTAGGCCGGGCCCCCTGACGAAGCCACTTTAGTGCCTTTTCCTCATCAATCGCGATGGTAGCGGGGTCGGTGAGGGGATTATAGTGACCGATGATTTCAATAAAGGCACCATCGCGCGGGGCCCGGGAATCGGCGACCACCACCCGGTAGCTGGGTCTCTTTTTCCTGCCTACACGACTCAACCGAATCTTTACCATTGCTGACCTCTAATGTTGCTATTATGGGTGATAAAGCGCCATGTGTCAATGGGTTAGCTTGCCATGGGGTATTCCAGGGGATATAATTGGCTGATATGAAAGGGCGCAATCTTCACGGCTGGCAGGTAAGCGTTGCTGAGGCTAAGGAAATTCAGCGAGTTCTTGCCGCTCAGGTGGTGAGAAGGAGCGAGCTCGAGAACCCTCATCTCATTGCTGGTGTGGACATCTCTGGCGTGGACAGTAGGGGGATGGCAAGGGGAGCGGTGGTGGTACTCCGTTTTCCCGAGCTTGTGCTGGTGGAGCAGAGTGTTGCGACGCTGGATATCAGCTTTCCCTATGTGCCAGGGCTATTGTCCTTTCGGGAGACGCCGTTGATCCTGGCCGCCTGCGAAAGGCTTACCGTGACCCCTGACCTTTTCATTGCTGATGCTCAGGGCATTGCTCATCCGCGGAGATTGGGGCTGGCTTCCCATCTGGGGCTTCTGCTGGATGTGCCCATCATAGGGTGTGCCAAGTCCATCCTGTGCGGCCGGCACGGTGATTTAGGGGAGGAGCCAGGCACTTATGCCCCACTCCTCGATGGCGAGGAGGTTATCGGGGCGGCACTGCGGACCAAGCGGGGGGTGAATCCGGTCTATGTTTCCATCGGGCACAGGGTTGACCTTGAGGCGGCTGTCCACTGGGTAATGGCGTGCCTGAGAGGCTATCGCCTCCCCGAGCCCACCCGCCTTGCCCACCTCGCCGCAGCGAGACAACTGCCCGCCCCAAAGGTTGAGCAGGCGCGACTGCCGATATAGGGCCGATTGAAGTTGGAAAAAGGAGCATGAAAAAATGCAAGAACAAAAGAAAAGGCTTGAGGAGCTAACGGAGCGCATCTCCCAAGTCATGGTGCGCCTTTGACCTCGCTCAGAAGGAGCGGGAGATCGCTGAAATAGAGGCAGAGTCATCCCGGCCCGATTTCTGGCAGGATCAGGAGAGGGCACAGGGCGTGATGCGCCAGCTCGGGGAGCTGAAGGGGGAGGTGAAGAAGTGGCGCATCATGGAGCGCAGGGTCAGTGAGATTTTAGAACTGGCAGACCTGGTTGCCGCTGGGGAGGAGCCTGCTCTGGAGGCAGAGATCGCTGCCGAGGCCGAGCGGGTAGCTGCTCAGTTTGAAGAGATAGAGTTTGAGCTGCTCCTGAGTGGTGAGTACGAAAAGAGGAACGCCTTCCTCGCGGTTCACGCCGGCGCCGGGGGTACCGAGGCTCAGGACTGGGCGGAGATGCTTCTCAGGATGTATCTCAGGTGGGCGGAGCGACGTGGATATCAGGCGGGGGTGATCGAGGTCTCACCCGGTGAGGAGGCGGGCATAAAGAGTGCCCTAATCCAGGTCATCGGCGATTATGCCTACGGCTACCTCAAGGCGGAGCGCGGGGTGCACCGCCTGGTGCGCCTCTCCCCCTTCGATGCCTCCCATGGTCGGCATACTTCCTTTGCCCTGGTGGAGGTGTTGCCTGAGGCGGAGAGGGAGCTGGATGTCAGAATAAACCCTGATGAGGTGAGGATCGACTTCTTTAGAGCCAGTGGCCCCGGAGGTCAGCATGTGCAGAAGACCAGCAGTGCGGTTCGGGTGACCCATCTCCCCACCGGGCTGGTGGCTATCTGCCAAAACGAGCGCTCCCAGTACCAGAACAAGGAGCTGGCGCTAAAGGTTCTCCGCGCTCGCCTCCTCGAGCTTGAGCTGGCAAAGCGTGCCGAGAAGCGGGCCAGGCTCAAGGGGGAGCATGTCGCCGCAGGCTGGGGCAACCAGATCAGAAGCTATGTCCTCCACCCCTATAAGATGGTGAAGGACCATCGTACGGGATATGAAACCAGCGACCCTATCGCTGTGCTGGATGGGGCGCTGGATGAGTTAATCGAGGCCTACCTCAAATTCACCATAGGAAAGGGATCATGAAGCGGCTTAGCCTGTTACTCATGCTGTTTTTTACCTTCCCTGTCCTCCAAATCCTCTCGCCAGCAACCAGCCTGGCCCAGGATGAGATCACCGTGATCTCCAGCGATGCCCAGGCGCAATTTCCCACTGCCATCACCTTTCGCCTGGAGGCGGAGGCGACCACCGAGATCGCCGACATCGATCTTGAATATCGGCCGAGCCGACGGAGTCTCATCCCGGTTAGCTGTCGGGTGGACGTCGATTTCACCCCCGGGCAACGGGTGGCGGCAAGCTGGACATGGGACATGCTGGAGACGGGGGGATTGCCGCCGGGGACGGAGATAGATTATTGGTGGCTGATCGAGGATGCTGCTGGGTACCAAATTGAAACATCATCGGCCACCATTATATTTGATGACCTGAGCTATGATTGGCAGAGCCTAGCCAGCGATCAGGTGACCATCTTCTGGTATAAGGGCGACCTGTCCTTTGCCCACCAGCTCTTGGATGCTGCCGATGAGGCACTGGAGCGGCTAGCCAGCGAAGTGGGGGTCTCCCTGGAGCAGCCAGTCAAGATTTATATTTACGCCAGCTCTGGGGATTTACAGGGCGCTTTGGTATACCCTCAAGAATGGACCGGTGGTGTCGCTTTCTCTGACTATGGCACCATAGTTATCGGGGTCTCTCCAGGTGACCTTACCTGGGGCAAGAGGGCTATCGCCCATGAGCTGGGGCACCTGGTGGTCCATCAGGAGGTCTTCGGCTCCTACGGTGATCTCCCTACCTGGCTTGATGAGGGGCTGGCGATGGACGCTGAGGGGGAGCTCAGGTCAGACCTTCAAGGCATGCTAAACGAGGCCATCGCCCACGATGACCTCTTCTCGGTGCGCACCATCGCAAGCTCCTTTCCCACTGACCCGGATGAGGCCAAGCTCTCTTATGCCGAAAGCTATAGCCTGGTGCAGTTTCTCATCGATAATTATGGTAGCGATGAGATATTAGCGCTGCTGGATATCTTTAAGGAGGGGAGCACTTATGATGATGCCCTGCTCGAGGTTTATGGCTTTGACATGGATGGTCTCAATGCCCTGTGGCGTGAGAGCCTTGGTCTCGGGCCTCAGCCTACGCCAACCCCCGGGGCGGTATCGGGCATCTCTTCACCCTACATCGCGCTAATTGTTGTAGTGGCAATCTTGGGGATACTGACTATCTATTTTGCGCTATCTTTCCGCCGCCGCATGTGATAGCCTCTGGGCAAACCCTCAATGCGGCGGTCTCTCCCTGTCTTTGTACCATACATAGATAAGGCGATGCACTGCTGTCATGTTGGTAAGAATGGCTAGGCCCCAGAGGGCCACCAGGAGAAGAGGTTCGAATGGGCTCAACATGAGTCCGATGGATAGGGTGAGAATCCTCACCGTTCTCCTCATTATCCCCACCTCGGCATCCAGCCCCAATCCTTCAGCCCTGGCTCTCACATAGCTGATTAGCAGGGAGCCTACGATGATAGCGAAGATGAGGATCACCTCGAGGGAGGTATCCTGTTGCCAGACAAAATACCATAGAAGCCCGAAGAGAAGTACCGCCTCGGATAAGCGGTCGAGGGTGGAATCGAGGAGAGCGCCGAACTTGGTGGCCCTGTTGGTGTGCCTGGCTACCGCCCCATCGAGGAGGTCGAAGATCCCTGCCACTATGATCAAAAAGCCGGCGATGGGGAAGAGGTCCGGGCCCCGGGAGATCATCCAGGCGACGCCTACATTGAACAAGAAGCCTAAAATGGTCAGGAAGTTAGGTGGCACCCTAGTCTTAGCCACCACACGGCCCACTGGCTCGGCAAGGCGGTGAACACTATCGCTTAGTATTTCAGCAGGTCGCCACATTTCTCCTCCTGAATGTGCCAAACCCCTGGTGCAGGGAGCCAGGGGGTGTTATTAATAATGGTTGCCCTTATAAGGTTATGAGCCGTTGCGCAAGCTGGTATAGTATTCGATCACCCTTCTGGCGACGTTCGGCCAGCTGCATTCCTCCGCCTTTAACCTTCCCCTTGCGGCCATCTCTCGGCGCAGGGGTTCATCGTTGAGGAGTTGAATCAGGGCGCTGGCAAGGGCCTGTTCATCCCTGGGAGGCACCATTAGCCCCTCAACGCCGTGGCTCATCACGCTGGCATAGCCCTCGATCGCTGAGGCGACGATGGGCTTTGAGGCAGCCATGGCCTCCAGCAGAATAATGCCAAAGCTCTCCTCTCCGGTAGCCGGGGTGCAGAAAAGGTCGGCCGTTTGATAATATGTATGGAGGTCTTCATTGGGTACATAGCCGGTGAAGACCACATCCTTCAGGTTCGCCTTTCTTACCAGCTTTTCATATTTTTGGCGCTTCCCCGGCCCTACCACAATGAGCCGGGAGTTGGGCAATTCCTGCTTCACCCTTTTGTAGGCTCCCAGGAGATACCTCAGCCCTTTTCGCTTTTCCAGGCGACCAACGAAGAGGATGTTCAATTTACCATCACTGAACCTGTCGATAGGGGACACGGCGGCGGAGAAGTGCTCCACGTCGATGCCGTTGGGGATTATCGCGTATTCGCCGGGGAAATGCTTACCGATGAAATCCATTGCCGGTTTGGAAACGGCGATCTTACCATGGAGCTTGCTAAACCACTTCATGACAAAGGGGCTCATTATTCGGTATCCCATAGTGCTGCTGTGGAAGGCGTGAAAGGTGCCCACATTAATGGTGTTCGATACGCGAAGCGTGGAGATGGTTAGAGTAGAGCCCATTGGCTCATGGAGATGGATGATGTCAAACCTTTCCCGCTCCAAGATGGCCCGCACCGGGGAGGACAACATCGGCGATAAGGTGGCCCTGGCGATAGAGCCGCCTGAGGGTATGGGGACAGGCCTACCAATAGGGATGATGTCCTGACTATCAAGGGAGTCCCTGCTACCAGAATAAGGGGTGATGATCCTGACATCGTGCCCCATCCCGGTGAACTGCTCATAGAGGTGGGCGATATGTATGACCACCCCACCGGGGTAAGCATAATCGTAGGGGGAAACGAGAGCGATCTTCATTCAGACAGCCACCTGGTGAAGCTTTTCAACATGCCACGAACGAAATACCCTCTGCTCTTGCGCTGCTGCCTGATGATTTGAATAAGTCCGATCTCGTTAAGCCTCACCCGAGTGCCATTTCGGGCCTGGGTCGTCCTCTCCAGGAGGCTTCTTTTCAGTTCCTGGGCACTTCGGCCGGGAAACAGGGTGAGACCACTACCTACAGTGGCCAGAAAGTGGGCATCACTGCCCCCTGTTTCCGCAAGATTGTATTTTAGGTTAAACCTTTTTGCCCTCCGATTGGAGATGCGCCCTACAATCGTAGCGTTAACAGTTTCGATACCATCTAAATAGATATCCGGTTCACTGCTGTTGACGATTTTCTCCAAGTTCCGCCGACTGATGCTATCTGTCAGCCAGTTCATGGGATGAGGTGCAATACAAAGGCCACCCTGGGCGTGGATCGCTGCGATAGTGGTTGCCAGTGGCTGCTGGATGGGGACCGGGCGCTCGATGAAGAGGGCCAGCAGGTGCCCCTCTATGGTGTTCACCTCCATGCCGATCACCACTTGGAAAGGGTAGTCACGCTTTGCGGCCAGCTCCCTCGCCTGGTAGCTTCCGGAAATATCATCGTGATCGGTAATGGCAATGACATCGAGATCGCCCCTGCGCGCCACGGCTTCGATGATCTCAGGAACACTCGCCATGCCATCGTGCACGCTGCTGTGGATATGGATGTCCGCCGCTCCGTATCCCCTTTCCTTACCTAGCGCTTCCTGGGGGTGCATTCCCTATGATAACCTCTTGGACAGCTCCATTTAGCTACATGCAATTAAGCATCAGAAGTGCCCCGCTGGTAGCGGATCACTCGCTATCTCCGGCGATGAACTCCTCCACCATCCTTCTGGCTTCATCGTCCGTATATTGAGCCGGGGGCGATTTCATGAAATATGCCGATGGCCCGATAAGTGCCCCGCCGATGCCGCGGTCTATCGCCAGCTTGCAGCACCGGATGGCGTCCACCACCACCCCTGCTGAGTTAGGGCTGTCCCATACCTCAAGCTTTACCTCAATATTGAGGGGAACATCGCCGAAGGTGCGCCCCTCCATGCGGAGGTGACAAAATTTTCGGTCGCCGAGCCAGGGAACATAGTCGCTGGGTCCTACGTGAATATTGTCCGGCTCGATTTTAGAGTCCAATTGCGAGGTTACCGCCTCGGTTTTGGAGATCCTCTTTGACTCCAGCCGCTCCCGCTCCAGCATATTAAGAAAATCAGTATTGCCGCCGAAGTTCAACTGATAGGTTCGCTCCAGTTTAACACCACGGTCGCGAAAGAGGTTGGTGAGCACGCGGTGGGTGATGGTGGCCCCTACCTGGCTCTTTATATCGTCGCCGATTATCGGCAGTCCCCGCTCATTGAACCTGTTCTGCCAGTATTTCTCCTTGGCGATGAACACCGGAATGCAATTCACAAATCCACAGCCTGCGGTCAGCACCTGCTCGATATACCACTTTGTAGCCTCTTCGCTTCCCACGGGGAGGAAGTTGACCACCACATCGGTGCGGGTTTTTTGAAGGATCTCAACGATGTTTTCGGTGGAGCCCGGGGCTTTGGTGATCACCTGGGAGAGGTATTTGCCCAGACCATCATGGGTCATTCCCCGGGACACTTTCACCCCAGTGCGTGGCACCTGGCAGAATTTGAAGGTATTATTCAGCGGGGTATAGATCGCACTGGCGATATCCTTACCCACCTTATTCTTGGCGATATCGAAGGCGGCGACAAAGTTGATGTCGCCAATATGATAGCCCCCCAGGTTAACATGCATCAGCCCGGGGACGGGCTCATTCTCTACTGCGTTACGATAGTAGTGAACGCCTTGCACCAGCGAGGAGGCGCAATTTCCTACGCCAATTATGGCCACATTTATCTTGCCCAAATCTGTCTCCTATCCTATAATAGCTCTTTGGAGGTGCATCTTGATATACGATTTTCACACTCATACCTCACTTAGCGATGGTGCCCTATCACCTTTGGAACTAATCCGCCGAGCCCTTGAACGAGATTACCACGCCATCGCTCTCACCGACCATGCCGGGGTTGGCTATCTTGAGCGGGTAATCGTGGAAATCGCTACAGATTGTGCCCTGGCGCGGGCACACTGGCCGATTCGCGCCATCCCCGGCATAGAGCTTACCCACCTCCCTCCGCGGGCAATCGGCGAGGCCGCAAGGCGGGCCAAAGAGCTGGGGGCTTGGCTGGTGGTGGTACATGGCGAATCCACCGTCGAACCCGTAGAGAAGGGCACTAACAAAGTAGCGCTTCAGTGCCCTTATGTTGATATTCTGGCACACCCCGGACTCATCACTCTTGAGGAGGCTGAACTAGCCGCCACCGCGGGCATCTTCCTCGAGATCAGTGCCCGAAGAGGTCACTCGCTCGCCAATGGTCACATCGCTCAAATGGCTCGGCTTGCGGGAGCCAAGCTCCTTCTCAACTCAGACGCCCACGATGAAACGGAACTACTCACCCCACATTTAGCCCGCCAAGTTGCCCGAGGGGCTGGCTTGGACGAAAAAGAGAGCGATGAAATACTGATCACCAATGTTCAAGCCCTATTGGCAAAGCTACCGGAAAAAGGCTGAACATAACGCCGCGTCCTGCTCCGCCCATTGCGACCTGGCGGTGAAGCATCGATTAGGACTTGCCGATGCGGAACACCTTTGTCCCGCATGATGGGCAGACGCCGCGGGTTGCCGGCCTGCCATTCTTTAGGGTAACCTTCTGGGGATCCTTGATCTCCCGTTTCGCCCTACATTTGAAGCAGTATGCCTGCATCCGTGTCACCTCCTTTCAATCCTGTTGCACTATAACCGCTATCTAGCTATGTGTCAAGTCTTTTTTAAAGCTAACGTCTATTATTGCTCACCAGAGAATACCTTTTCCGGCTGCCACAGGCCATTCTCTGGCAGGAAGCGAAGCACAGCGAGGAAGCGCCCGTCAAGGGAGTAGGCGCGGCAATACCCCTTGTCGTTACCATTGTCTAGATTCAGAGGGCGACCGTTGCTAATAGCGTGCTCCTTTTCTTTACCCACGATAGCGGCGATCCAGTGCTCCAGCACCACATCCATGGGGTAAAGGAAGTCCTGCCAGTAGTTATGGTGGAAGGAATCCTCAAGATGGGGAAGGGTGAGACTATCGTCGATATCAAAGGGTCCGCACCTCAGGCGGACCAATCTACTGATGTGGGCGCCACAGCCGAGGGACTGGCCAAGATCGTGAGCCAGGGATCGAATGTAGGTCCCCTTGCCACACTCCACCTCGATAGTGAAAAAGGGAGGCTGCCACTGGATGAGTTCCAGACGGAAGACCTCAGCCTTTCTTTCTTCCCTTTCCACCGTGATGCCGGCGCGGGCGAGCTTATAGAGGCGTTCCCCCTGGTGCTTCAGGGCGCTATACATCGGGGGCTTCTGAAGGATGGTGCCCCTAAGGGAGGGAAACATCCCTTCCACCTGCTCTTTGGTAATGTGGGAGGGGTCAACCCGTTGGGTCACCTTCCCCTCCGCGTCATAGGTATCGGTGGCTACGCCCAGTTCGATCTCAGCCCTATAGGTTTTATGAGCTGCCACGATAAAGGGGCTCACCCTTGCTGCTTGCCCCAGGCAAATAGGTAATACCCCTGTGGCTCCTGGGTCTAGGGTTCCGGCGTGACCGATGTGTCGCTGCCTGCTCCAGCGCCTCACCAGAGCGACAATCTCCAGGGAGGTTTTCCCTACAGGCTTATTGATGTTGAGGATGCCGTTAATGCTCACCATCAGTTTCTTCGCTGCTGGTGACCTCTTTCATCAGATGAAGCACCTGAGACCCCCGTTCGATGGAATCATCCTTATAAAAGACCAGCTGGGGCGTGCGGTGCAATGAGAGTCGTCCCCTGAGCTCCCTGTAGAGGAAGCCCGAGGCCGAGGCCAAACCATCCATCGCCTTATTCTTCTCCTCATCGCTGCCCATGATGCTGATAAAAACCTTAGCAGATCTCAGGTCCGGGGAGGTATCTACCCGGGTCACCGTTAGAAAGCAGCCAAGTCTCGGGTCCTTAATTTGGCGGCGAAGCAGTTCGCTTATCTCCTCTCGGATCAGGTCGTTAAGCCGCTCGGTTCGCCTGCTCATCCCTATGCCCTTTCCGTTCTGTATAGCTCGACGATGTCGCCGACCTCAAGGTCGCTATATCCCTCGATGCCCACCCCGCACTCAAAGCCGCTGGCGACCTCTTTGACATCATCCTTAAACCGCTTCAGACTGCTGACGCTGGATTCAAATATCGTCTCACCCTGGCGCATGATTCTGGCCAGCGCCCCTCGGGTTATCGTGCCATCGGTGACATATACCCCAGCAACCTTGCTCCCGCGGGCGGAAAAGATGACGCGCACCTCTGCGTGCCCTTCCACCACCTCGATGTAGGTTGGCTCCAGTATCCCTTTCATTGCCTTCTCTACATCGTCCACCAGGTTATAGATCACCGCATACTGGCGGATGTCTACCCCCTCGCTGTCAGCAAGCTGTCTGGCCCCAGGCTCGGGGCGGGTGTTAAACCCGAGAATGATCCCTTTAGAGGCAAGGGCAAGGAGCACGTCGCTCTCGGTGATACTTCCGCTGTCAGAGTGGAGGATATTCACCTTAACCTCGTCGGTGTTCAGGCGCTCCAGTGAGGTTTTTATCGGTTCGATGCTCCCCTGGACATCGGTCTTCAAGATGATACTAAGCTCCTTCACCTCCCCATCACGAATTTGAGAGAAGAAGTTACTCAAGCTAAGGGGTCTAGTGGTGGTCAGGGCAAGCCTTTTCTCCTCCTGGCGCTTCTGGGCCTGGGTGCGCGCCTCCTTTTCGTTGTCGGTTACGGTGAGAGCATCGCCAGCCTGGGGCACGCTCTCTATCCCCAGGATCTCCACCGGGCTCGCCGGCTCCGCCTTTCTGAGGTGCTTACCCTTGTCGTTGAACATTGCCTTTACCTTGCCCCAAGTATCGCCTACGGTGAAGGGATCGCCCACCTTCAGCGTGCCCGTCTGGATAAGAACAGTGGCCAGCGGACCCTTGGTCTTATCTAGCTTGGCCTCGATAACCACGCCCACGGCACGGCGCTCCGGGTTTGCTTTAAGTTCCTCCAGCTCGGCCACTATGAGCAGGTTTTCCAGGAGGTCTGAGATCCCCTCCCTTTTTTTTGCCGAGACTGAGACGCAAACCACATCGCCGCCCCACTCCTCAATAAGCAGCTCATGATCGGCAAGCTGCTGCTTCACACGCTGCAGGTTGGCGTCTGGCTTATCCACCTTGTTGATAGCAACCACAATGGGCACACCAGCGGCGCGCGCGTGGGCGATGGCCTCTAAGGTTTGTGGCATTACCCCATCATCGGCGGCGACCACCAGGATGGCAATATCCGTTACCTGAGCCCCGTGCGCCCGCATCGCAGTAAATGCTTCGTGCCCTGGTGTGTCGAGGAAGGTAATCCTTTGACCATGGATATCTACTTGATAGGCGCCGATATGCTGGGTGATCTCACCCACCTCGGTGGCAGTCACGTTGGTCTCACGGATGGCATCGAGGAGGCTGGTTTTACCGTGGTCTACATGCCCCATGATGGTAACTATCGGGGGGCGGGGCTTCTGCACACTGGTATCGTCCTCCTGAAACCGCTGGTATTTTTTGGTTTTCGCCCCTCGTCCTTTCTCCTCCAGCACCTCATAGCCAAGATCCGAGGCCACAATCACTGCCGTATCGTGGTCGATCACTTGGTTAATGTTGGCCATGATGCCGTTTCTCATCAGTTGCTTGATCAACTCTATGGCGCTCACTTCGATGAGATCGGCTAATTGCTTAACGGTGATGGACGGGGGGATCTTGACGCTTTGCTTCCCCTCCGCTTTGGTAGCGACAGTTGTATCCTCATGTGGCGCTGCCTTAGCGACTTTGCGCCTTTTTGGAGCCGGCCTCGCCGTATTTCGTCTTCTTCTAGCCATTTAACCCCACTAACCAGGGAGCGTCTCCCCGTACTGGGCCAGCCCCCTTCGATCCTCCGCGGCGATCTTCATCCGCAAGGCACGGTCGAGGTGCTCCTTTTTCAACCCTGCCTCCCAGCAGGTTTTTGCTTTACATAAATAAGCCCCTCGCCCTGACCTCTTCCCTGTCGGGTCGATCTCAACGCCACCGCTTTCGGTGCGCACAATGCGGATAAGCTCCCGCTTCGGTCTTATCTCACGGCAGCCGATACAGGTGCGCTCTGGCACGTGTTTCGGTCGCGTATGCTTCATTCTCTGGGTTGTGGTGGTCATCCTAATTACAGTTCCTCGAGCTCCTCTTCATCGATAGGGATTTTCGGGGCGCGGCGAGCCTTCGGTTTAGCCACGCCTCTGGTCACGTCGTCTTCTATCGCCTTGCCCTTGCTCTTTTTGCCCTTCTTTGCCTTTTTATTGGGCTTAGGTGCTATCGCGGGGAGGATGTCCTCGGCAAAACGAAGTTGAGGGGCTGGCGTGGCAACTAACCTTTCTTCTATCGGTGCCGCCTCCTCAACGGGGAGCGCCTCCTCTGCTTCTATCTCAGGAACGAGTTCCTCAGGAGCAAGCAATACAACGTCCTCCTCAGGAGCCGTGGTTTCAGGCTGCTCCACTTCGACTAGCCCTTCGGGTTCCTCTACCATGGCTTCCTCTGAGGGAGGAGGCTGTTCGGCGAGTGCCGCCTCCTCCGCCTCGGCTACTGAGGCGCTCTTGATATCGATGCGCCATCCTGTGAGCCGGGCAGCGAGCCGGGCATTCTGTCCCTCTCTGCCGATGGCGAGGGATAATTGGCGGTCGGGCACCACTACAGTGGCCACCTTCTCCTTGCTATTGACCGAAACGCTATCCACCGGAGCGGGGCTCAAGGCATTGGCGATGAAGGTCGCTGGGTCGGGATGCCACTCCACAATATCGATCCTTTCTCCGTTTAGTTCGTTAACAATGTTTTGGATTCTAATACCGCGCAGCCCGACGCAGGAGCCGATGGGATCGATGCCCTGTTGCCGCGCCGCCACGGCGATCTTGCTCCGATGTCCTGCTTCCCGTGCAATGGACTTTAGCTCTACGACGCCGCTGTGGATCTCCGGTACCTCCAGCTCGAGGAGGCGATGCAGCAGGTTTCGATGGGTACGCGATACTAAAACCTGAGGCCCTCTACCCGTGCGGCGCACCTCTACTAAGTATACCTTGAGCCTTTGCCCCACGCGATAATGCTCGGTGCGCACCTGCTCCGAGGCGGGAAGGACGCCCTCAGTCCTTCCCAGGTCGAGGGTGATCTGACGGGGTTCGATTCGCTGCACAATCCCGGTGACGATCTCACTCTCGCGATCGGAGAACTCCTCGAAGACGAGTTCCCGCTCCGCCTCGCGCAGGCGCTGGAGCACCACTTGCTTCGCTGTCTGCGCGGCGATCCGCCCGGCATTTTGGGGGGTGGCCTCCACCATGAGGTTTTCATCAAGCTGAGCGTGCTGGTTTATTTTTTTCGCCTCATCCAGCGATAGCTCACAGCGGGGATCGGTTACCTTCTCCACCACTGTCTTCTCAGCGAATACGGTTACCTCACCGGTGTCGGGATTGAGCTTCACCGAGATCTCCTGGTTTGCTGCGAAGCTGTTTTTGCGGAAAGCGGAAACTAAGGCAGCCTCCACCACCTCCAGCACTATCTCCCGAGGCAGGTTCTTCTCGGCAGCAAGCTGGGTGATGGCGAGCATGAATTCGCTCTTGGTCTTGACCAAGCTCTCCTCCTATGAAACAAAAAAGTGGGTCTCCCCACTTCATTCCCACTATTCTATTGAATTACTATATCACAAATAAAGCAATTATGCAACCCCCCTGAGCGATGTTATTTCAGGCTATTTTGAAAAGAGCATCGCCCTGAGTTTCCCGCTCACCCCTTTCAGGGGCACGAGCGCTACCTCTTTCTCCCCTCTCATCTTCACCTCCACGCTCCCCGTCTTCATGGTTCTGGGGCTGAGGACCACTCTTAAGGGCATGCCAAGAAGGTCGGCGTCGTTAAATTTTACCCCGGGCGATTCTGCACGGTCGTCGAAAAGCACCTCCAGTCCCTCCCGCTTAAGCTCGGCATAGAGGCTCTCTGCCCTTGCCGCCACCTCCTCGTTGTCCGTAGATAGTGGGCAGAGGTGAACCTGATAGGGAGCGATGGGAGTGGGCCAGATGATACCATTTTCATCGTGATACTGCTCGATGGCAGCGGCGAGGAGCCGCCCGACGCCGATGCCGTAGCAACCCATGAGGATGGGGCGCGCCACTCCGTCACGGTCGAGGAAGGTAGCCCCCATCCGCTCGCTGAAGAAGCTGCCCAGTTTAAAGACATGCCCCACCTCGATGCCGCGGGTGGCGAGGAGCGGTGTGCCGCACCTTGGGCAGCCCTCGCCCTCCTGAGCGGTGGCGATGTCTACCAGCAGGTCGATGGCGAAATCACGCGGGTAGTTGACATTTTTCATATGGGTATCGGGCTTATTTGCCCCTGCAACGAGGTTCGCCCCCAGGGTTATCGAGGGGTCTCCAACCCGCTTAATCCCGCTGAGGCCTAAGGGAGAGGCGGAGCCTGCTACCAGGCCTGCGTTCGCTACCTCCTCCTCGGTGGCCAGGCGCAGCTCATGGCAGCCGAGGGCGTTCTTCAGCTTCACCTCATTTACCTCCAGGTCGCCCCGGATGGCGACGAAGACTATATCTCCATCGGCGGCATAGAAGACCGCTTTGAGGGTCTGGCTCTCGGGGACGTCGAGGAAGTTTGCCAGCTCTTCGATGGTGATGATGCCTGGGGTAGCCACCTCCTCCATGGGGAGCATTTCGCCCTTTTCGCTCTCTCCACCTACCTCACCGCCGCGGGGCTTTACGCTTTCCGCCTTCTCCACATTTGCTGCATAGTCGCATTTGGAGCAGGAGAGAATGAGGTCCTCGCCGCTCTCAGCGATAACCATGAACTCGTGGGACTCCTTGCCCCCGATAGCGCCGCTATCGGCCTCCACCACCACGGAATCGAGGCCGCAGCGCTCATAGATTCTCTGGTAGGCCCCGATCATCTTCTGGTAGGTTATGTCCAGGGCTTCCTCATCAGTATCGAAGCTATAGAGATCCTTCATCCCGAACTCGCGGACGCGCATCAGGCCTCCCCTGGGGCGCGGCTCATCGCGAAACTTGGTCTGTATCTGATACAAAAGCAAGGGGAGGTCGCGGTAGCTCTGCACATTGCGTTTGACCAGCTCGGTGATCACCTCCTCATGGGTGGGGCCGAGCACCAGCGGACGTTCGCGGCGGTCGCTCAGGGTGAACAGGCCCTTGCCGAAGGCGAGGTCGCGCTCCGTGTCCCGCCACATCTTCAGGGGCTGGAGCACCGGCATCTGGATCTCCTGACCGCCGATGGCGTTCATCTCCTCGCGGATGATGTTCTCGATCTTCTGGAGTGCCCGCAAAGCCAGGGGCAGGTAGCTATAGACCCCCGCTGCCAGTTGGTGGATCATCCCCGCCTTGAGCAGCAGTTGATGGCTGACATTCTCCGCCTCCGCCGGCGTCTGGCGCAACGTTTTACCGAACAGCTTTGATAGTCTCATAATTTGTCCTATTATATTACCTTACAAGCTTTTTAGTGAATGTTACCGAGAACAATACTATCATTAGGATTCCGATGAACGCTTCAAAGGCCCCTATAACTTTAACATATCCCTCAACATGGGGAACCCAAGCGCCGTATCCCAATGCGGTAAAGGACGAGATGCTGTAATATAGGCTGTCTAGAAAAGATAGCGTGCTAGCTGAGTAAATGCCTGCAAGGCCGACTACAATCGCCACTGCCCATATAGATAGCCTTAATGGTCTCTCCCCATACCCGAATAAGAGAGCAAGAAACTTAGACCAAACTCTAGGCAGCGGATTTGGCCACCACTTTTGGGCTTTCCTCCGCGCTTCCCTTTCCCGAAAGCTGAACTCGCCAGCTACATCCTGTATCCCTTCTTGAATATACCACTGCTTTAGATACCTGTACTGTCTTTCAGCATCTTGGAAATAACCCTTTTGCTCTTCGCCTATAATATGGTTGCCCCAATCAGCTTCTGCAATATTAGCCTTACCTATGAGTTCGGCACCACGAATAAGTGCTCCTTGGAGTTTAGTACCGTAGAGAAAGCATCCAGTGAAATCAGTTCGGAAGAGGTTAGCACCTCTAAGGTCAGTTTCATCCAGATTTGCCTTCATATGTGATGGCTTTTCTGGAAATCCAAACTTTGCGCAACTCAGGTTTGCGTCTCTGAATTCAGCGTATCTTAGACTTGCACCTCGTAGGTCGGTGAGTTGGAGGCTAGTAGGTTTGGACTTATACGGGTTGAACTTAGCATACATAAGGTTGGAATGACAAAAATATGCATTGTCAAGATTACTTCCATCAAATATGGCACGAAATAAATGTGCTTTATTAATGATAATCCCGTGTAAGTCGAGATCTGAAAGGTCTATTCCCTCTAAGTTCCTTCCTGAAAGGTCAAGCCCCTCTGGGCCGCCGTGCTTCTTTATCATCTTGAGGACATCACTTCTGGTCAGGGGCTTTTCTTTCTTCTTCGCCATTCTTGTGCCCTTTAGATTCCCTCCACCTCCGCCATCAATGCCTCCAATAAACCGGCCTCCTCCACCGTGCATACCTGCTCGCCTTTGCGGAAGATAACGCCTTTTCCCTTGCCGCAGGCGATGCCGACATCGGCTTCGCGCGCCTCGCCGGGGCCGTTGACCACGCACCCCATTACTGCCACCTTTACCGGTTTTTCCAGCTTCACCAGACGCTCCTCTACGGCGTTGGCCAGTGCAATTATATCGACCTCGGCACGCCCGCAGGAGGGGCAGCTTATCAGGGTAGGGCCGCGCTGGCTCAGGTCGAGCGCTTTAAGAATTTCGTAGCCGGCGAAGACCTCCTCGCAGGGGTCGCCGCTGAGGGAGACGCGAATGGTGTCCCCGATCCCTTGGTGAAGCAGGATGCCAATGCCCACGGCACTCCTGATGACTCCCCTTCTCGGAGTGCCCGCCTCGGTGATGCCCAGGTGAATGGGGTAGGGCATCCGCTCTGCCAGCGCCTTATTCGCCGCTACCGTATCGGGCACATCGAAGGCCTTGAGCGATACCTTGATCAGCTCGAAATCGAGGCTTTCGAGCAAGTGAATCTCCTCTAGGGCAGCGCTTACCATCCGATCTACAATGGTCTGTTCCTTGTTCTTTGCTGGGGGCAAACTTCCGGCGTTCACCCCGATCCTTATGGGGATATTTCGCTCCTTTGCCGCCAGCACTACCTTCTTAATCTGCTCAGGGTCTTGGATATTGCCCGGATTCAGCCGCAACCCATCGACACCGCCCTCCAGGGCGAGAAGGGCGAGGCGATAGTCGAAGTGGATGTCGGCGATGAGGGGGATGGCGATCCCTCGCTTTATTGCGGGGATGGCTGCGGCAGCCTCGCCGTCGGGGACGGCTACGCGCACCAACTGGCAGCCGCATTCCTCCAGTCGGCGGATCTGGTCTATGGTCGCCCGGGCGTTGCGGGTGTCGGTCTTGGCCATCGACTGGACTACGACCGGCGCCCCGCCTCCTACAGTGACATCGCCTATGCTAATGGGTCGGGACATGCGGCGCCGTATCATCGGATAAAACCTTCCCCGCTCATGAGGCGCATCACATCATTATAGCTTACCAGAACGATCAGCATAAGTAATAGCGCGAAGCCGATGAGGTGGATCATTCCCTCCTTTTTTGCCGATATTCTTTTTCCTCGCCGGATTCCCTCGATGGCGACAAAAACGATTCTTCCTCCATCAAGGCCGGGGATGGGGAGCAGGTTGACTATTGCCAGGCTCACGCTGATAAGCGCGGCAAGCCGGAACAGAGGCGCCGCTCCCATTGCGGCGACCTCGCCGGTCATCTGGGCGATGCCAATGGGGCCAGCGACGGCGTCCTTCAACGGCACTTCCCCCGCAATGAGACTGGCGAGGGCATCTTTCGCTGCCACCAACAACTGCCCGTACTCGCCAAGCCCCTTGGGGATGGCTTCCCATGGTGGATAGGCGTGAGTTTCCATGATATAACCCATCCCGATGCCAAGCGGCCCTTCGTCACTGGGATATTCCTCCCGCGGGATCAGGGTCTTCTCCAGCTGCGTGTCATCTCGCAACAGGAGCAGGGTAACCTCCTCGCCGGGTTTGGTATCTAAGGCTCGGTCGATCTCATTTTGGATATCATCGAAGGTCTTGACCTCTTGCCCGTCAATGCTCAGGATAATGTCTCCAGTTTTAATGCCCGCTTGTTCAGCCGGCGAGCCCTCGGCGACACTTTCGACCTGAACCCCCCCGTCCTCCACCGGGCGCGCCATCGGTATCATGTAGGCTATGGGGAGAAGGAGGAGGGGAAACAGGAGCATAAAGAGCGACCCGGCACTGAGGACGAGGAGCCTCGTTTTGACGCTCTTCCCCGCCAGGCTCCCTGGCACGTCGGGGTCTTCCTCCCCCGCCATCCCGCAAAAGCCGCCGAGGGGGATGAGGTTCAATGAGTAAACCGTTTCCCCTCTCTTGAAACTGAGGAGGCGAGGCGGAAACCCCAAACCCAGCTCCTCAACCTTTACTTTAGAGCGTTTGGCGGTAATAAAGTGACCCAGTTCGTGGACAACGATGGCCGCGATAAGAATGGTTAGGAAGATGAGTATGCTTATAAATATGCTCATCCGTGCATCCTCTCTCTGGCCCAGGCGTCAGCGGTGAGCACATCCTCCAGCGAGGGGTTGGGGATGCTCTGGTGCTCCTCCAGGGCATCTGCCACGAGCTTGGGGATGTCCGTAAAGCCGATGCGCCCCTCCAGGAAGAGCGCCACCGCCACCTCATCGGCGGCGGAGAGCACCGCAGGGTAGGTGCCTCCTTTTCGACCTGCTTCAAGCGCTAAGCTTAGGCAGGGGAATTTTTCACCGTCGGGGGGTTCAAAAGTAAGAGCGCTTGTGCTCGAAAAGTCGAGGGGGGGAAGCTTATTAGGCAGTCGCTCCGGATACAGCAGGGCATATTGAATGGGCAGGCGCATGTCCGGGGGGCTTAGCTGTGCCTTGATAGAGCCATCGACAAATTCAACCATGGAGTGCACCACGCTCTGGGGGTGGATCACGATCTCGATATTTTCAATGGGGACATCGAAGAGCCAGCTTAGCTCAATAGCCTCAAACCCCTTGTTCATCAGGGTGGCGGAGTCGATGGTGACCTTCGGCCCCATCTTCCAGGTGGGGTGTGCCAGCGCCTGCTGCGGCGACACCGCTTTTAGCTCTTCCGCAGAGAGATGGCGAAAGGGGCCGCCGGAGGCGGTCAGGATGAGCCGGGAGATCCACTGCTCCTCACCGCGCAGGCATTGCCATATCGCACTGGGCTCGCTATCGATGGGCAGGATCTGGGCGCCGTGCTTCTTTGCCTCGGCGGTAATAATCCCACCGGCCATTACCAGGACCTCCTTAGTGGCCAGAGCGATGCTTTTTTTGGCCCTGATCGCTGCCATGGTGGGGTCGAGACCTGCTTTGCCTGAGATGGCGATTACCACCAGGTCAACATCGGGGTGAGCCGCAAGCTCCTCCGCGGACAGCATTTCGCACTTTAAGCTACGCAATCTCTCTGGCGAACTGGCTGACTCGATAGAGACAAGTCTTGGCTGGAACTCTTCGATCTGCTTTGCCAGAAGCGCGGCGTTTCTCCTCGCGCCAAGACCGACCACCTGAAATCGGTCAGGGAAGGAGCGCACTACGTCGAGGGTCTGCTGCCCTATGGAGCCAGTGGCGCCCAGAATGGCGAGCCGTTTTACATTATTACCCATACCACATAATAGTATACTACAACGACGGTGAAGAGGATGCTATCGAGGCGGTCGAGGAGGCCCCCATGACCGGGGATGAGTGTTCCCGAGTCCTTCAGGCCGGTGCTCCGTTTGAGCATCGATTCTGCGAGGTCGCCCAGCGGGGCGACGATGCCGATGAGGGCGCCGAGGATGACTGTTTGCCAGTAGGGGATGGGCAGGCCTAGCAATAGCACCAGGATAAGCGATACGGCGATGGCCCCTAGAAAGCCCCCCACAGCCCCTTCCCAGGTCTTCCCCGAACTGATCTTTGCGTTGAGGGAATGCCTGCCCCAGGCCCTGCCGGTAAAGAAAGCGGCGGTGTCCGCGGCAAAGGTGGCAAGGACCACAAAGAGTACCCACTCCCTGCCGCCCTCCAGTTCCCGAAGGGGGATAAAATGGCTCAGCAGCCACCCGATATAGATGATCCCGGCGAGGGTCCAAGCCCAATTGGTGGCGGCATCCTTCACCGAGGAGCGGAAAAGGAGCCAGATTAGAGAAAAGGCCACTACTGAGGTCAAGAGGGGTGCGGTATAGCTTTCTTCCACATGGGCCACCAGGACGAAGAGAAGCACCCCGATGAGCCCGAAAAGGGTGAGCGGATGCCCCCTGGAGAGGCCCATCATGCCATAGAATTCCAGTGCCCCCAGAGCAGCGACAGCGGCGACCAGTAAGGAATAAGCGGGGCCGCCAAACCAGATGACCAAAAAGATGAGGGGTAAGAGGACTAGCGCGCTGAGTACCCTTTGCCTGATCATCCTGCCGCTGAGCCTTAGCCCTCCCCTTTTAGTCCCCCAAAACGCCGCTCCCGCTCACTGTAGGCAATGAGGGCTCGCTCGATCTCCTCCGGGCCGAAGTCGGGCCAGAGGGTTGGTGTGGCGTAGTACTCGCTATAGGCTGCCTGCCAGATAAGGAAATTGCTGAGGCGCATCTCGCCCCCGGTGCGGATGATCAGGTCCGGGTCGGGCAGGTCTGTGGTATATAGATAGCGAGAAATTAGTGCCTCGTCTATATTATCGCTTGGGATGCCATCGCGAAGGATGCGCCTCACCGCATCTACGACCTCGGCGCGACCGCCATAGTTAAAGGCGATGCATAGGGTGCATCTGGTATTATGCTTGGTCAGCTCGATGGCGTATTGCACCTTCTGCTGGAGCCTCTCGGAGAGCCCATCGAGGTGGCCAAGGTGAAGGATCTTGACCCCATCCTTGTGGAGGTTTGCGGTCTCCTGGTCGATGATCTCCTCCATTATGCGCATTAGCCCCTCAACCTCTCTCCGTGGGCGGCTCCAGTTCTCTGTGGAGAAAGCAAACAGGGTGATGTACTTCACTTCGTAGTCGGCGAGGCATTTGATGGCGCTGCGGATATTATCAGTTCCGGCGCGGTGACCAGCGAGTCGGGGTAGCCCCCGCTCTTTGGCCCAGCGTCCGTTGCCGTCCATAATGATGGCGACGTGATTGGGGATATGCTTGATCCTGGGTTTTACCACTGTTTATATCCGTAACCGGGTTCCCGAGCTCCTCTACTAAACCTCTAGTAGCTCGGCCTCTTTATCCGCTGCTACCTTGCCCACCGTGGCGATGAAGCTATCGGTAAGCTGCTGAAGTCGCTCTTGGGCGCGTTTTTGCTCGTCCTGGGAGATCTCCTTCTCTCGCTCCAGTTTTCTGAGCTCCTCCAGGGCGTCCCTTCTTATATTTCGCAGGGCGACTCGGCCATCCTCAGCTCTCTTATGAACTGCTCTAGCCATATCCTTTCTGCGCTCCTCGGAGAGCTGGGGGATTGCCAGGCGGATCACATTTCTATCGCTTGTGGGGTTGAGGCCGAGCTCCGACTTTAGGATAGCCTTCTTGATGCTGGGCAGCGTATTGCTATCCCAGGGCTGAATCAGGAGGAGCCTAGCCTCCGGTGCTGAAATGGTAGCTATCTGGTTAAGCGGCGTGGGCGTACCGTGGTAGTCCACCTTAATATTATCGACCAGTGCTGGGGTCGCCCGCCCAGTGCGGATGGTGGCCAGCTCTTTCTTCAGTGCCTCGATGGTTTTTTCCATCTTGGTGCTTGCCGCTGAGAGTACCTCATCGATCATTGCCCACCTCTAGCTGGTGACTATGGTGCCAATAACCTCGCCAGCCACTGCCCGCACGATGCTCTGAGGGTCACCGATGTTGAAGACAATTATGGGGAGCTTATGTTCCATACAGAGGGAAAGGGCGGTTACGTCCATAACCTTAAGGCGCAGCTTTAAGGCGTCGGAATGGCTGATGATTTCGAACTTCTTGGCATTGGGGTTTTTCAGGGGGTCGGCGTCATAAACGCCATCGACCTGGTGCTTTGCCATGAGCAGCACCTCGGCGCCGATCTCTATGGCCCGGAGCGCCGCTGCGGTGTCGGTGGTCATATAGGGATTTCCGGTGCCGCCAGCGAAGATGACCACCCTCCCCTTCTCCAAGTGTCGCAGGGCGCGGCGCCGAATATAGGGTTCGGCAACCGCTTGAACGGTGAGGGCGCTTTGGGTTCTGGTGGTCACCCCACATCTCTCCAAGGCGTCCTGTAGTGCCAGGGCATTTAACAGGGTGCCCAGCATCCCGGCGTAGTCGGCGCTAGTGCGCTCCATTCCCTTCGCCTCCGCTATTGCCCCTCGCCAGATGTTTCCCCCACCAACCACAATGGCGAGCTCAACCCCCATGCCCACTACCTGCTTTATTTGTTGGGCGATCTTCGAGAGGATAGCTAGATCGATGCCGAATCCCCCTCCTCCCATCAGGGCCTCGCCGCTCAGCTTCAAGATGGTGCGCTTGTATTTGGCAGTTGTCATCGCTTATTCCTTACCCAGCTCGAAGCGGGCAAATCTGCGCACCTTGATGTTCTCCCCCACTCTGGCAATTGTTTCCGCAATGACGGCCTGGACGGTTATTTGAGGGTCCTTAATAAAAGGCTGTGAGAGAAAACAGGCCTCGCTAGGGTCCACCCCCTCAGGGATGTCCTCGCTGCTTAAAAAGGAGGGGTCGGTGGCCGCCACCTGCATCGCCAGGTCATGGGCTAGCCTCTTGAACTCATCGGTGCGTGCCACAAAATCGCTCTCACAGTTCACCTCCACCAGGGCCCCGATACGTCCTCCGGTGTGTATATAGGCCTCAACCAGCCCCTGGCGCACCTCCCGATGGGCCTTCTTCTCCGCCTTGGCGAAGCCCCGTTTTTTAAGAATCTCTATGGCATCATCGAGATCGCACTCAGCCTCCTGGAGCGCGCTTTTACAATCCATAATACCGGCCCCGGTTATCCCGCGGAGCTCTCTTATTGTTTCTATAGTAATCATGATTTTTCCTCAACCTCAGTGTGGGAGTCGCTCACAATGGGGGAATCGCTTTCAGCGGTGGAGTCTTCTTCAGGGGTGAAGGTTAAGATTGCTGGCACTTCAGCCTCCTCATAGACCATTTCCTCAGCCAGCTCGCGGTCTTCCCTACCTTCAAGCGCAGCGTCCGCTATCCGGCCACATATTAGCTTAACCGCTCTTACTGCGTCATCGTTGGCAGGGATGGGGTAGTCTATCTCATCAGGGTTGCAGTTGGTATCCACGATGGCCACGATAGGGATCCCGGTGCGCCTGGCCTCGGAGACGGCGATCCTCTCCTTGGCCGGGTCGATAATGAAAACAGCCCCGGGGAACCCGGTCATCTCCTTGAAGCCACCCATTTGTCGGTTGAGGCGGTCGATCTCCTTCCCCAGTTTCATTGCCTCCTTCTTAGGGAGGTAATGAAACTGCCCCCTCGCATTGCGATCCTCCAGGCGCACCAGATGGTCGATTCTTGCCTGGATGGTGGTGAAGTTAGTGAGCATCCCCCCCAGCCAGCGTTGATTCACATAGGGCATGTTACAGCGCTTGGCTTCCTCCTCAACTGAATCCTTGGCCTGCCTCTTGGTGCCAACGAAGATGATGTTCTCGCCCTTTGCAACGATATTCCGGACAAACTCGCAGGCTTTATATAACATGTCAGCGGTCTGCTCCAGGTCGATGATATGGATGCCATTTCTCGCGGCGAAGATGTACTTCTTCATTCGCGGGTCCCAGCGGCTGGTCTGGTGGCCGAAGTGGGCGCCCGCTGCCAGCAACGATTTAATGGATACCTCCTCTGCTTCTATCCTTTCCTCTTCCATGCTCCCCCTTTGTGGCGATTTTGTAGCCTCAGTATAGCATAGGGAAGGGGGCGAGGCAACATCGTTGAAAAAGTGCCCGCTCTGTGCTATATTGGGCTACGGAGGGATCGCATAGTGGTCTAGTGCGGCCGCCTGCTAAGCGGTTACCCTGCGAAATCGGGGTCGTGGGTTCGAATCCCACTCCCTCCGCCACAGAGGTTTATGATGTACCCCTAGAATGAGGGGTATATTATTATGGGAGCCCCGATGCCTCACTATCACATCTGGACCATAGGCTGTCAAATGAATAAGGCTGACTCGGAGCGCATTGCCAGCCATTTGAAGCAAATGGGCTACCAGCCTAGCCTGAAGGCTGAGGAGGCGGAAATCATTGTGCTTAATAGCTGCGTGGTGCGCCAGAGCGCCGAGGATCGCGTCATCAACAGGCTCAACTCCCTTAAATCATTAAAGAGCGGTAAAATCCTCGCCCTCACCGGCTGCATTGTGGACTCAAGGGTCGATGGCCTCAGGCATCGCTTTCCTCATGTAGACCTCTTTTTCGCACCGCAGGCTTTTTTCGAACTGGTCAGATTCCTTGAAGATCGGGGGCTGGCTCCTAAGGGATTGGATTCGGGCTTGGTTACCCTCAGGCCCAAGCCCAGCGCCTTTGTGACCATCATTCAGGGATGCAACAACTTCTGCTCCTACTGCATCGTGCCCTATCGAAGGGGGAGGGAGCGGAGCCGCCCTGTGGCGGAGGTCGTCTGTGAGGTTGAAGAGCTGGCGAGGCGCGGTGTAAAAGAGGTCATTCTACTGGGGCAGAATGTCGACTCTTATGGTCACGACTTTTTTGAGGGGCCTGAAGGGCCCACACTTGCCGACCTCTTGGCGGAGCTGAACCGGATCGATGGTTTAGCTCGAATACGCTTTCTCACCTCTCACCCCAAGGATATGAGCCAGCGGCTCATCGAAGCGATGGCCCAGCTCGGAAAGGTCTGCGAGCACCTGAGCCTCCCCCTTCAGGCGGGTGACGATGATATTTTACGGGCGATGCGGCGGGGCTACACCGTCCAGCAATATCGCCAGCTCGTCGGCCGTATCCGCCACGCCCTTCCCTACCTCGCCCTGAGCAGCGATGTCATCGTGGGCTTCCCCGGGGAGAGCGAGGGGCAGTTTAGTAAAACCTACGATTTGCTGAGGGAGCTCAGGTTCGACACTGTTCATGTCGCCTGCTACTCGCCGCGACCGGGGACCATCGCCGCGCGGAAGCTTCGCAACGATGTCCCTGCTGAGGAGAAGATACGCCGCAGAAAGAAGATCGAAATGCTTCAGGAGGGCATCGCCACCGAGATCAATAGAGAGCTTTTGGGTCAGACTGTTGAGGTCTTGGTTGAAGGGCGCAAAAAGGGTAAATGGTGGGGGCGCACCAGGACGGATAAGCTCGTTTTCTTTGAGGATGAGGCTGACCGCACGGGACAACTGGTTGAGGTAAAGGTCGAAAAAACCAGCCCCTGGTCGCTTCAGGGAGGGTTGGCAATATAATGACCCAGATAGAGGAAAACCGGGGTGGAATGGATTGAACTTCTGCAGAAGATCGAAAAGCTCAAGAAGTCGCTCAATGCGGTGATTGTAGCACCGAGGAGGGGATCCTTCATCGCATGCGCCAGGATAATCCGTAAAAGGCATTTCGCCTGCTCACCACGGGGCTGCTCTGTCCTGATATGAAGAAGACCACCCTGGATAGCGTTGTGAGGACTATGGAGCAGCGGCCAAATGTGGTGGAGGTTCCTGAGGAAGTGAGGGTCAAGGCGAAGCTTGCCCTCGACCGCATGCTTGAGGTAAGCTAGAGAGGGCTTTAGGATGGACCAGTACGATTACATCATCGTGGGCAGTGGAATCGCTGGGCTATACACTACGCTGCTGGCGCAGGGGCAGGGGAGCGTGCTCCTATTGACCAAGGCCGGCATCAATGATTGCAGTAGCAGGCATGCTCAGGGAGGAATTGCTGCCGCCATCGGTATAGGCGATTCCGCGGAGCTCCACTATCGGGACACCGTCGCTGCTGGGGCCGGCTTGTGCGACGAGGAGGTGGTGCGCATCCTCGTCGATGAAGCCCCCGATCGCATCGCCGACCTGATCAATTTTGGTGTTCACTTCGATACTGTGGATGGCGAGGTTGCCCTCACCAAGGAGGCGGCACACAGCGTGCCCCGCATCTTGCATGCCGGCGGCGACGCCACCGGCGAGCATATCGAGGTCACACTGAGCCGTATGGCGAGGTTGGCCAAGATCGTCATCCTGGAATACTGCCTGGCTACCGAGATTATCGTTGATGATGGTGTGGTTCGGGGGGTGAGGGCCCTCGATAGCCGCACCGGTACAGTGGAGGAATTCCGCTCCGGAGCCGTGATACTGGCAACCGGCGGCGGGGGGCGGCTTTTCAACTTCACCACCAACCCCGATATCGCTACCGCTGACGGCGTCGCCCTCGCCTATAACGCCGGTGCGGAGATCACCGATATGGAGTTCTTTCAGTTCCATCCCACGGCGCTGCGCCTCCCCGGTGTGACCCCGTTCCTCATCTCCGAGGCGGTGAGGGGTGAGGGAGGCATCCTGCGCAATGCCGATGGTCGCCAGTTCATGTACGATTACGCCCCTGAGGGAGAGCTTGCGCCCCGTGATGTTGTAGCGCGGGGAATACTTGCCGAGATGAAAAAGACGGGGAGCGACCGCGTATTCCTTGATGTTACCCATCTGCCCCCTCGTCGGGTCACCACCCGTTTTCCCCATATCTATCGCTTTTGCCTGGTCAACGGCCTCGACATTACCGAATCCCCCATCCCGGTAGCGCCAGCCGCCCACTACATGATGGGCGGTGTGAAGACGAATGCCTGGGGGGAGACCAGCATCGAGGGACTCTTCGCTTGCGGTGAGACGGCATCCACCGGGGTGCACGGTGCCAACAGGCTAGCCTCCAATTCACTCCTTGAAGTGGTGGTTTTTGCCAAGCGTATCCTTGAAGGAAAGAAGGAGGGAGTTAAGCCCCTTGATGCCAGCAAGCGGGAACACTTTTCCCTGAGCGAGCAAAAGGGGCAAAAGGCCTCAGAGAAGGTTCCTCGCCTCAGCCTATTGGCGCTTCAGGCTCTCATGTGGGACAAGGTGGGGATTGTGCGCTCCGGTGAGGATCTGGCGGAGGCGGCATCCCTCCTCGCCTCGTGGCAGAAGGCGGTGGACAAGCCCTCCGACCGTCCCTTCCATGAGATTGCCAACCAGATTCTAGCGGGGCGGCTGATGGCGGAGGCGGCGCTTATTCGAAAAGAGAGCCGCGGCGCTCACTTCCGCTCCGACTTCCCCCAGCCCTCGCCCGACTGGCTCAAGCACATCGTGTTCATGAAGACAGCCTGATTTCTGCTTTATAGTTCTATATGCAGAGATAAGACGCGAGTATTATCTCTGTGGGCCAAGTAGGATTAAACCAAATGAGAATCCGCATATTATCCTGTAAGGTAATCTTTATGAACTGGATTTCCAGGATATCCTATTTAGGTCTCTTTTTATTGCTCGGGGCGGCAATCATTTGCTCTTGCTCGAATTCTCCTGAAACTCCACTTCCTACGAATTCTGACATTATCCCGGTATATACGTATAGCGTAATCAATGTTTATCCGCATGATAAAAGTGCCTTCACGCAAGGGTTGGTTTTTGAAGATGGCGATATGTTTGAAGGGACGGGGCTTTATGGGCGCTCTACGTTGCGTAGAGTGGAAATGGAAACCGGGGATATTATGCAAATTCGTGAGCTACCGGCTCAATATTTCGGTGAGGGCGTGACGATTTATAGGAGCAAGATAATCCAATTAACTTGGCAATCCAATATCGGGTTTATCTACGATAAAGATAGTTTTGAGTTATTGCAGGAGTTCGATTATCCCACTGAGGGCTGGGGCATTACGCATGATGGCGACCGTTTGATTATGAGCGATGGTACGTCACTATTGTACTTCCTGGATCCTGAAACCTTGGAAGAAATCGGACGAATCGAGGTATATGACAACGATGGTCCTGTGACTCGGCTGAATGAACTGGAATATGTTCAAGGGGAAATCTATGCTAATGTGTTGTATACGGATCACATTGCGAAGATCGCACCCCAGACAGGCGAAGTGATTGGATGGATAGAGCTGGAAGGACTCCTAAATCCCGAAGACTATACTGAACCGATTTACGTTCTAAATGGCATTGCGTATGATGCAGAAGATGATCGCTTATTTGTGACCGGGAAGTTGTGGCCTAAACTATTCGAGATTGAGCTAGTTTCTCCCGAGTAATTAACTGTTTCATGAGTAAATAAAGAGAATCGGCTGAGGCGGCGTAGATATGATAGTAGAGACGCAGTGCTTACTTCCACTCCGAACTTCCCCCAGCCCTCGCCAGACTGGCTCAAGCACGTCGTCTTTCGGCAGGGATAATGGCCGTCTTGCCATAGTAGATTGATGCCCGCCTAGCTTGTGCCTATAATAGAGTTTGGTCAAGTAAAATCGGAGCCAGGGGTTCGTAAAAACATATAGTTGGGGGAGAGAGTATGGAGGATAAAAAGAAACTAGCTGCTCCTTGTGGCCTATACTGCGGTGTTTGTGCTGTTCTTATTGCCCACAAGGATAACAACATCAAGTTTAAAGAGAGATTAACCGGTGTTTACGGCGTGACGGTAGATGAGATTAAGTGCCAAGGATGTCTCTCTAATGAACTATTTGTATTCTGTCAGGCCTGTCCCATCAGGTCCTGCACAATCGATAAAGGTATTGAAGGGTGCCATCAGTGCGCTGATTTTCCTTGCCACTTCATTGATGATTTCCCTCTTCCAGTTGGGAAGAAAGTGATGTTACGTGCTATACCTACTTGGAGGGAGCTTGGAACCGAGAGATGGATGGAGGAGGAGGAAAAACGCTATCACTGCCCTCACTGTGGTTATGCGGTATTCAGGGGAGTACAAAAGTGCCGCAACTGCCAGAGTCCACTTGACCTTGATTGATAATCGAATCTGCTTGGGCAGAGATAAAGCAAAAGGTTTCATACTGATAAATTGCGCAGCAAGATGGATTGAGGAAGGGGATTATAGAAGAAGGGGAGCTATAGAAGGTTTCTGCACAGCTATTATTTTCCCAGAATATGGGGTTGAAGAAGAGCATTAATACCGCTAAGATTGCCTAACATGGGCTTCGCACTTGGCAAAGAGAAGTTAGGCAAAAGTGTGCTAAAATAGAAATGATTAAGGAGGGGTTAGGTGGAGAGCATCTTTACCGCTGTATTTGAGAAAATCGGGGAGTGGTATATCGGATATGTCGAGGAATTGCCTGGCGCAAACACGCAGGGCAGAACGCTTGATGATGCTCGTGAGAATCTTCGGGAGGCAGTGGAGCTGATTCTTAAGTCCAACCGAGAGCTGGCCGAGAAGGAGTTCTCTGGTAAGGACGTCATTCGTGAGGAGATCAGGGTCGCCCATTAATGAAACGGCGTAAGTTACTTCGCCACTTGGAACGAAATGGCTGCAAGCTTCTTCGGGAGGGACCCCGCCACACTGTTTACTACAACCCATCGAATCGAAAGACATCCACGGTTCCGCGCCATGCTGAAATTGTCGATGTCCTGGCCAGGAAGATTTGCAAAGACCTAGATATTCCATCGGTGTAGCTTATGGACGAAATTTTAGCTAGCTCGTGGAAACAGGTCGAGCAGGTAATCGAAAACGCCTTGGCCGAGGACCTCGCCTCCAGCGATGTCACCACCGAGGCGCTTATCCCCCCCGACCTTGAGGGCCGGGCATCCATCCTGGTCAAGGAGGATGGCGTGCTGGCGGGAATGGGAGTGGCCCAGGCGGTCTTTCGGCAGGTTGACCCTGCGTTGCGGATAGAGGTTCTGATCCAAGATGGGGCAAAAGTTAGAAGCGGGGATGTGGTAGCCAACATCGAGGGGAAGGTGGCAAGCATACTAAGGGCAGAGCGCACGGCGCTTAATTTCCTCTGCCACTTAAGCGGCATCGCTACCGAGACGGCACGCTACGTTGCGGCGGTAGAGGGCTGTAAGGCTGGGATCACCGATACCAGAAAGACTACCCCGGGGATGAGGCTGCTCGAAAAGTACGCGGTGCGCATCGGCGGGGGCAGGAGCCACCGCATGCACCTGGGCGATTGGGTGCTTATCAAGGACAATCACCTGGCGGCGCTCCCTGCCGTCGGGCTTAAGGTAGCGATTGAGCGGGCACGTCAGAGTTCCCCTCTTAAGGTAGAGGTCGAGGTGGGTAGCCTTGCTGAGGCCGAAGAAGCGCTGAATGCCAGCGCTGACATTATTATGCTTGATAATATGGCGGTTGGAGAAATAAAGCAGGTGGTTGAGCTTGCCCGGGGGCGTGCCCTGATCGAGGCATCCGGTGGCATCACCCTGGAAAATGTGCGTCAGGTTGCTGAGGCCGGCGTCGACCTGATTTCTGTTGGCGCCATCACCCATTCGGCAAAGGCCCTGGACCTGAGCCTGGAGCTTGAGACCGAGCGCTGAATCAAAATGGCCTACGATACCATAATCTCCGATTGGAACGGGACAATAATAAAGAATAGGGACGAAAAACCCATTCTAGAGACTATAGCAATAGACCTTTTTAAGGCTTCTATTCCTTTTCATTTGGTCAGGGCAGCTCGCCTGCTCAACGTTAGAGCGGAATTGCAAAGCTTATACTGGCAAGGACGTCAGGACACCGAGTTTGATTTCGTCGAAGAGATGTTCAAAATTTACAATCGAGGAGTAATAAACGGGCTTCCTATTTCCTTCATCCACCGTTCAGTTGATAGATACGCAGCCAGGAGGGAGACGCAACAAAAACTTGATCGCAGAATTCTAAGGCCGATCCGATTCTGTCACCAGCGGGGAAAAACCACTGGTATCCTTTCATCCGGCTATGGATATGGAATCGATCGGGTACTAACTGTTGCCGGATTTAGGCGCTACTTCGATTTCCGGGAAGCCAATTCGTTCAAGCATAAGGGCGGAAGGGCGATTGAGTTTCTATTGAATATCTATAAAAATAAACCGCAATTGCTGCTGAGAGCGCTTCGCCGTAGAAACCTTGATGAGAAGAGGACAGTATACATCGGTGACAGCGAAGACGATGAGGGCTGTTTTGAGATCGCCGGGCATCCTATAGTGGCATTCTTTGCCACGGAAGAACTAAAGGAGAGGTGCGCATCGCGGTACGAAGCTTTTGTACCGCGAGATGAGAAGGATTTAGCGAATTACTTGAGGAAGATATAAATTGTGGGGCTTAGCCATCACCTATTTGGAGAAGGACCCCGATATTGTGGCTCGATGATCCCGGAGGCAGGTGCCAGGCCGTGTCTCTGCAGCAAGGGAGTATTTGACATAATATTTGATGTGGCATCATCAGCAGCTATCTTCCCCTTATCGAGGACGATGGTGCGCTCACAGAGCGCGGCGACCATCTCCAGGTCGTGTGATGCCACGATCTTGGTCATGGGGAGCCCCGCAACAAGCTCAATGAGTTCCCATTTGGCGCGAGGGTCAAGGTTAGCGGTGGGCTCATCGATGACCAAAATCTCCGGGCTCATGGAGAGGATGGTGGCGATGGAGATGCGCTTCTTCTCGCCAACGCTGAGGTGGTGGGGGGAACGCTCCTCATAGCCCTTCATCCCCACCCACTCAAGGGCCTGACCTACCAGCCCTCTTACCTCCTCCTCAGCATAGCCCATATTTATCGGGCCGAAAGCCACATCATCGAAAACGGTGGGCGAAAAGAGCTGGTCGTCGGGGTCCTGGAACACCAGCCCTACCTTGCTCCTCACCCACTTCAGGTTTTTATCCTCCAGGGGCACGCCGAGAATCCTTACCGTACCATCGCTCCTCAGGATGCCATTCAGGTGAAGGAGTAGGGTTGATTTCCCTGCCCCATTGGGCCCGATGAGGGCCACCGTCTGGCCAAGCCCGACAGCGAGGTTGATATCGCGCAATGCCTGCTGCCCGTCAGGGTAGCTATAGGACAGGTTCTCGATCTCTATTGCCTTCTCCAAAGCGTGCTCCTTAAATGAGGAGGGATAGGCTGACTAGGGCGAGGCAGATAAGGAAGACAACCGCGAAATACAGGTCTGCCATCCTGAAGTGTGGTCTGGAGAGCGTTCGCGTCTGCCCCTCAAAGCCGCGGGCGACCATCGCCCCGTAGACCCGTTCCCCTCGCTCGTAACTACGAAGGAAAAGGGTGCCCACCATATTGCCGATGGTCTTGAGTTGCCAGGTCCGCTTGCCGCCGAAGCTTCGGCTGTCTCTTGCCTGCTTCATCCGAATCACTTCGTCAACCAGGACGAAGATATAGCGATACATGAAGGAGAGGATCATCACCATTACTTTTGGCAGGCGCAGTTGCTCCAGCCCATTGAGAAGTTCAGCGAATTTCGTCGTTGCGGATAGCAGGATCAGGCTTAGCACGGAGAGCCAGGCCTTGATAACGACATTCCACAGGATGAGCAGGCCGCTATGGGATATTTGCCATATCCAGATATTGTAGCTGCCGGATAGCTCGCCAGGCTTGAGGAAGGGGATGAAGATGGCGATGAAGAGGACGAAGGGCACGATGACCAGCGACCGCTTCAAAACATAGAGCGGCGGTATTTTGGAGAGGAGGACCAGGCCGGCAATAAGGGCGAAATAGAGGGCAAAGGCCTGCCACCTTGGTGGCGGCGTGAGCACTACCACCAGGATGAAAGCAAAGGTGGTGATGACCTTGGTGCGCGGGTCCAGCTTATGGATAAAGCTGCCAAGGTCGCTATAGCGGTCTAGAAAGCCGTGTTTCACCGCAATCCTCGTTAATTATTCGGTTGATAGCTATTCTGCCTGGCGTTTCCTCAATCTAAGCAATCTGGCCAGGCCGTAGACAGCGCCGAAGATAATAAGGGTGCCAATTATCCCTGCCAGGATGGTGGCCAGGGCTTCGTTCTCTATGCCGGGGAAGAGGTAATCGGCAATAATCTGGAAGGGAGCCTCCTGTGCCTGCTCGATGAATTCATGATCCTCGGCAACCTTCTCCAGACCATCGGGGGAAGCGGAGGCCAGCGGCGAGAGGAACGCTACCGCCAGGGAAATAACCAGCGCGACATGCCACCACTTGACCTTCATTTTCCCCTCCTATATTTTCTCTAGCTCCATCAGGTCTCTTCTGGTAGCCATTACAAGTCTGAGCACCCCAACCGTGATCAGCCCCTCACCGATGCCGATAAGGGCATGCCAGCCTGCCATCGCCGGCAGCGCCACCTGGATAGGCAATATGCCTGAGACCCAAAGCTCTATGGCGGCAGCGATGGAGGCGAGGAATACCGAGCCCCAGGCGGCGATGAAGCTGCCGATGAGTTTGCCTCGCCTACTCATTCCCACGAGGCGGGTGGTGAACCGGTAGAGGTAGTAGCCGGCGAAGCTGGCGATGAATCCCATATTGAAGATATTGGCCCCCAGGGCGAGGAGCCCCCCATCCTGAAAGATGAGGCTCTGGATGATGAGGACGCAGGCCATGATCAGCACCGCAGTCCAGGGCCCGAGGAGGATCGCGGCCAGGGCGGCGCCGATGAGATGCCCCGAGGTGCCGCCGACGATGGGGAAATTGAGCATCTGGGCGGCGAAGATGAAGGCGGCCATTATGCCCATCAGGGGCACATGCTTTTCAGACAGTTTTTTCCGTGCCTGCCTCAGCCCAAAGCCGATGCTGCCCGCCGATACGGCATAGGTGGTGGCAACGGTCGCGATGTTCAAAAAACCATCCGGGATGTGCACTTGGGACCCCATTCCTTGGTTTTAATGCAATTGGTTGTATTTGCAATTAATTGCAATAATAAACGAATAAAAAATCATCTTCGGCATCTGGCGCAGCGCCCGAAGATGGCGAGATGGCTTATGTTGGCTTTGAACCCGTACTCCTTAAGCAGGGTGCGCTTCAAGGATAAGAATGGGGATTCCGCGGTCTCTATGGTATTGCCGCACTGCTCACAGATTAGATGGTGGTGGTGGCCTTTTTCGGCGGGGTGATAGCGAAATCGCCCGCTCCCGAGGTCGGTCTCGGTTACCAGGCCCAGGCCCTTCAACAGCTCCAGGGTGCGATAGACAGTGGAGATGTTCACCTGGGGATATTTGGCGCAAACCTGGGCGTGGATATCCTCAGCGCTTATATGGTCATCGCTCTGCTGAAGGGCGGTGAGGATGAGCTGGCGCTGCGGGGTCAGTCGGTAACCCAGCTCCCGAAAAGCTTCGCCTACCTCTTTAGACCGCTTCAGTCCCTTCATCGAATTTTATAGTAGCACAGTTTAAGGATAATTGCAATAGTTTGCAGGTGCAACTAGATGCAGAAAATACCGCTTTTCATCGGGCTGAGGGGAACTTCGGGGGCTTTTTACCGATGGTCACGGCTCAGTCAGGATGCTTCTCTTTGCTATCGAGCATGATGGTGACCGGTCCATCGTTATGGATCTCCACCAGCATGTGCTGCTGAAATCGACCGCTTGTCACCCTAAGCCCGCTGGAGTGAAGATAGGAGAGGAATTGCTCAAAGAGGACTTCAGCCTCCTCCGGTGGTGCTGCCTCGGTAAAGCTGGGGCGTCGCCCCTTTTTGGTATCGGCGAGCAGGGTGAACTGACTCACCACCAGAAGCTCGCCCCGCGTGTCCAGGGCGGAGAGGTTGAACCTGCCTTCACTATCGGCGAAGATGCGGAGGCTTACCGTTTTCTCCGCTAGGTAATGAGCATCCCGCTCCGTGTCCCCCCTGGATATGCCCAAGAACACCAACAGTCCCGGGCCGATCTGACCCACCAATTCGCCGGCGACGCTTACCGAGGCTTTGCGCACTCTTTGGACTAGTGCTTTCAATTTTTTTAGCGCCCCCCGCTTCTCCTCACCTCAATGTGCCGCTATTTCTTATCCTCGGTCCTGCTCTCCGTTGACTCCTTGGAAGCGGTGCCTTCGCTTTCCTTCTTAGCAGGTTCCTTGGAAGCGGTGCCCTCGCCTCCATTTTTAGCGGGTTCCTTCGCGGCGTACTCCGCTTTTTCCCTGCCGGCAAAGCCAACACGCCCCCGGCCATGATCCGTGCTGTAAAAGCCGCTCCCCTTGAAAATGATGGGAACGGAATGGAAGACACGACGCACCCTTCCTTGGCATTTCGGGCAGATACTCACTAACTCTTCATCAAACCTCTGTCTTCGCTCGAAGCGGGAGTGGCAGAGACTGCATTCATATTCGTAGATAGGCATGGGATACTTGACGCTAACGATTTTAGCATTTCTGGCGCGCCAAAGCAAGTCTGTGTACTCGTCCACTAAATTTGGAACATCTACTTACAATGACTTCAGGTTTGAAGTGGAACGAAATGGATGTATCAGTAGCAACGCATGATACAAAGAATGATCTCATACAGCTGTTCTTCGTGGCTGATCCAATAGAATATACAATTTGTGCATCAACAAGTTTTATGAGGTAGGCGAGAGCAAGACTAGCTGGGTCATGGAGAACGAATTCCGGTTCAGTGGTTTTCAGAGATTTCTTGTTTTCATGCGAGGTGCTTTCACCAAGCTCACCCGACTACTATGAAGCGCAGAGGAATAGCCGTCAACTGCAGCGCTTTGTTAGGTTTTGTTGTTATGTTCCACAGTTATTACTACATTTCCCTTTTTGTGTCCTTTATCGACATACCTGTGAGCCTCGACAATCTGTTCCAGCGGATAGCGTCTGTCAATGACAGGTTTTATCTTCCCCGCCTCAACGAGTTCTTTGAGGTAAATTAGATTTTCAGTTTTAGGGGTTGCTGTCCCACCTATTAGTTTCTTGCTGCTTGTCATCGAATTCCATCGCATCCGAACACCTAGCGCCGGCGTAACAACAGTATGAAGATACGTTCCTTCTTTCTTTAGGGATCTTATACAACGTGAAAACGAACTTTTACCTACCGTGTCAAAAATAACATCATAGGTCTCACCGCTTTTAGTAAAATCCTCTTTAGTGTAATCAATTACCTTATCGGCTCCCAGAGATTTCACCAATTCTAAATTCGTGGTACTGCATACCCCGGTGACTTCCGCACCAAAGTACTTGGCAAGCTGAACCGCAAAAGTACCTACGCTTCCAGAAGCTCCATAGATAAGCACTTTTTGTCCTCTCTGGATATTTCCTTTTCTCAGAAAATGCAAGGCTGTATTGCCCCCAAAAGGAATGGCGGCAGCTTCCTCAAAGGTCACATTTGCCGGTTTGATTGCCAAACACCCATTTTCGGGCATGCATAGATACTCGGCATAAGCACCAAGATTGTGTCCGAGATATGCAAAAACCTGGTCACCTTGCTTAAACAGTTTTACATCTTTGCCTACTGATTCAATTTCCCCGGCTAACTCAGACCCCAGTATAGCTTTTTTTGGTTTTCTAAGACCAAGCGCTATTCGAGCGAGGAGCCAGAAAGAGAGAGGAACTCGAAAACCACGAATCCTGGAGTCCGCTACCGATACTGTTGTGGCATATATTTTTACCAGTACTTCATTGTCCTTGGGAGTAGGTTTTTCCACCTCTTTGAGCTGAAGAACATCCGGAGGCCCGTATTTCTCATATACAATCGCTTTCATAATTAGTTATTATGCTCCACAGTTATGACTACATTTCCCTTTTTGTGTCCTTTATCAACATAGCTATGAGCCTCGGCCATTTGTTCCAGCGGATAGCGTCTATCAATGACTGATTTTATCTTTCCCGCCTCAATAAGCTCTTTGATGAAGATTAGATCTTCAGTTCTAGAGCTTGCTAACCCAAATTTTACTTTCTTGCTGCTTGTCACCCCAGTCCATAGCCCTCGAACAATCTTTGACAGCGCAGGGTTACCTAAAAGATAGACCCCTCCTTGCTTTAGCGATCTTACACAACCTGAAAACGAACTCTTGCCTACCGTGTCAAAAATAATATCGTAGGTCTCACCGCTTTTGCTAAAATCCTCTTGAGTGTAATCAATTACCTTATCGGCTCCCAGAGATTTCACCAACTCTAAATTCGTGGTACTGCATACCCCGGTAACTTCCGCCCCAAAGTACTTGGCGAGCTGTACCGCGTAAGTACCTACACTTCCAGAAGCTCCATAGATAAGGACTTTTTGTCCGCTCTGAATATTTCCCCAATCTCTAAGGATAACCAATGCGGCTAATCCCATAAAAGGGACGCCGACGGCTTCTTCATAGGTCATATTGGCCGGTTTTATTGCCACCATCCCGCTATTAGGTTTTGTCGTTTCTTCAGGCAGACATCTGTACTCGGCATGACAACCAGCACTCCCCAAGGCGGGTGCTCCAAAAACCTGGTCACCTTTCTTAAATAGTTTTACATCTTTGCCTACTGATTCAATTTCCCCGGCTAGCTCAGCCCCTAGTATTTTTTGTTTTGGTCTTATGAGACCTACCTTTATTCGATAGCTGAGCCAGAACAAGATAGGGACATCGAAACTTCGAACTCTCACGTCCCCTGCTGTTACTGTTGTCGCATATACTTTTACCAGTATTTCATTGTCCTTGGGAGTAGGTTTTTCTACCTCTTTGAGCTGAAGAACATCCGGTGATCCGTATTTTGTGCATACAATCGCTTTCATAGTGGTCTTTTTGTTTGTATTCATTTTTATCTCCTTTTCTTTTTATTATTTAAATTGTCCTGTACAGTTACCTTGTTAGGTTTTGTCATCATGCTCCACAGTTATGACTACATTTCCCTTTTTGTGCCCTTTGTCGACATACCTGTGAGCCTCGGCAATTTGTTCCAACGGATAGCGTCTATCTATGACCGATCTTATCTTTCCCGCCTCAATAAGCTCTTTGAGGAAAATTAAATCTCAGCCTTAGCCTTTAATCCTGTTGGCAGCCATATTACTTTCTTGCTACCTATCATTGAAGTCCATAGCATATAGAGAAGATTCTGAAAAGTTATTTCAACTGAAAGATAGACCCCTCTTTGCTTTAGCGAGCTTTTACAACGTGAAAACGAACTCTTGCCTACCGCGTCGAAAATAATATCGTAGGTCTGGCCGCTTTTGGTAAAATCCTCTTTAGTGTAATCAATTCCTCATTACTTTATCAGGGCAAGCTTGAAAGGGCATCCCCTTCAAAACTTTTCCTCCCCCTCTCCTCCCAGGAGAGGGGGACACAGGGGGTGAGGTCAAAAACATTAGAAACAGGCAGTTTTTACATAACTGCCTGGCCCAGATAGTACGGCCATACCACAAGACCAAGAATGATTTTCCACCAGACCAGCTCAGCGAAAGCGATGGTAAAGAGCCAGCCAGCAAACCAGAAAAACACACCCGCCGAGCCAGCTCCTGCCCCACTGTAATGCCTTCGTTTTTCTTCCTGTGCCATGTTTCCTCCTTTAGTAAAATCAGACTTATGTTATAGAATCCTCACACCCACCTCGTTCTCTTACTAAAGCTCTTGGCGGAGGTGAGGGTGGGTATTCTTTCTTCCAGGCACAATGACTCTACCATTTGCCAGAACTCTTCTTTATCGGCGGCGGCTTCCTCATAGGTCATATTGGCCGGTTTTATTGCCAGCGCCCCTTCTTCAGGCAGACATATGTACTCGGCATAAGCACCTAAACCGCGACCGAGAGCTGCAAAAACTTGGTCACCTTCTCTAAATCGCTTTACATCTTTGCCAGCTGCTTCAATTTCTCCGGCTAACTGAGTCCCTAGTATCGTCTTCTTTGGTCTTATGAGACCAGTAATAAATAATCTTGCAATAAACGGGTCAGCCTTTCGAAAATGGCAGTCCTCTGCTGTTACTGTTATCGCATATATTCTTATCAGTACTTCATTGTCCTTAGGAGTAGGTTATTCTACCTCTTTGAGCTGAAGAACATCCGGAGGCCCGTATTTCTCATATACAATTGCTTTCATAAGTTTCCTCCCTTATTTGATCCATAATATACCTGGGATTTCCCATTTCAACTCTTCACATGTGCTTCCTGTTACTCACATAACTGCTAGCCATTGGAATAGCTGTTTGGTATCGGGTGTCAATCAGATCCCTAATCCCAAAGTCGGAATGGTGGGTACTGGTCTGTCATTAGCGATGCGTAAGCGGCAACGCGGTAGGTCCAGCGATTCATACCTACAACAAGTTTGAAAATATCCCCGGGGTATTTACCGGTAAATAAAAGTGCTATTGCAGCGATTATGGCTAAAATGAAAACCAGACCGCCTCCGTTTTCTCCACTTCCCTGGAAGATACCGACGATTATATAGTGGGGAATAGCCAGTAGCCACCACTTCACCAGTACTAGTCCCCGGGACAGTCTCTCAGGATATTCAATCTCCAAGTCAGCTGGGTAGT